>Ga0208735_100033_pt1 | contig 89222 bp, 73 predicted proteins | sample Subbio12Aug_8Aab_FD_184829 | JGI IMG/M metagenome (GOLD analysis project Ga0208735, IMG submission 184829) | Serpentinite rock and fluid subsurface biosphere microbial communities from McLaughlin Reserve, California, USA - CR12Aug_8Aab (SPAdes) | ecosystem: Environmental > Terrestrial > Deep... | reverse complement strand
GTCAATAAAATCATTTACTTCTTCCTTTAGTTCAGGAGGTAAAAAGCGAATCTTTGATAAAATAGTGGTGTTTTCCATGGCTTGGCTGCTTTTTACAAATATACAAAACAGGTGGTAATGTTTTGATTATAAATGTTTCAAAACCTTTTTTACTCTGCCCGCATCTTAGCAGGCTTTCTGCAGCGGAGCAAGGCAGCCACTTACATGCTGAGAATATCAACATAGCCTTGTATTACTGCTCAGGAATCAAAATCGGTGAGTAGTATTGAGTAGTATTTTTATGAACAAGGCTTCACCTGTTGAAATTTTCACCTATTAAAAGTTTTGGTCATATGAATCCCGAGATGTTTGCCTTCCAATTCGGGCTTACTCCTTTTTTACATCATCTGGCAAAGGTACCAGAAGGCAATTCGATTCTACGAGTTGGATGAGTTGAGAAGTGGTACTGCCGAGAACCATACTTGAGAAAAAACTGCGTCCGTGAGTTCCCATGATAAGCATGGAAACCTGGTTGATTTTGGTTTCGCGCAGGATTTCCGGCACCACCATACCCGTTGTCAGCACCTTATTGACAGGCAGTTTTGACGTTTTTTCAAGGGACTCCGCAATCCGGACAAGCCTTTCGGAGTCGATGCGATTGAACCGCTTTATTGTTTCCTGCTTGTGGTGCCTGAGGGATACGACATCCTGAACATGCATCACCCCAAGGTGGTAAAATTTCCCGGCAAGGTGCTCTTGGATTACCCTTAAAGCCCATTCCGAGTTTGGAGAGAAATCTGTAACAAACAGTGCCTGATTCAGCAGGTTTTTGTTTTCGAGGGCGCATTCATCTTCGCCTGCTGCATTCTTGCCTGCATTCTTTATCCGGATCATCAGTACCGGATTTTTGGTTTGCTGAATAACGCGAAGCGTGGTGCTTCCAATCAGGTTTCGGCGGGCAAACCCGAACCCCTTACTGCCCAGTATCAGGAGTGCCTTTGGGTGCCTTGAGGCAAAGTCAACGATCTCCTGCGAGGGAAGACCTTCCTTTATCGCAAAATCAGCCTTAAACCCCAGGTCATTTAACTTGTTTCGCAGGTTGATCATGCGGGCCTCAATATGCACCATCATGGAGTAGCCGCTGTATTCCATGTAATTGAAACTCACAACCGGGCTGTGAAACAGGGTAATATGCTCAATGCCCAATGCCCCAAATTGAGGGGCACAATCTACGAGCAGATCTGTTGCCCGGGATAGGTCAATAGCTAAAATGGCTTTTTTCACGAGCGAATGATTTAAAAGGTAACTGCCGGGCCAGGCCCGGGCATGAACTTTCAACCATAGAAGAGGCTAAATCTTTTAGTTTCCTTCAAGCCTGCTTAAAAGCATTTTCAGGGAGGGAAAGTTACAAAAAAATCACCAAACATGGAAGCAATTTAATTGCCACTTTGAGTTGCCTGCAACCTCGGCAACAATTCTTCCTTTGCCCATTTGAAGCGGGGTTCGAACCGCAGGGCTTTTTCAACGGTTTGGAGCGCCATTTGGATGTTTCCGGTTTTTTCGAAAGCATTGGCCAGCGAAACCAGCGTGCTCAGGTACAGCCATCGGTGCGAAGGGTGCATGTTTTCCTCCATCGTTCTCACTGCCCTTTGGTAATAGCTGATAGCCCTTTCTTTTGAGCCAAAAGGTGCAGGTGCGAAAAACATAATGTTGCCTCTCTCAACCCAGGCGCGTGCATATCGGCTGTTGGCCTCGGTCGATCTGGTGGCAGCCTGCGATGACCGGAGGCCCAATACTGCTGCCCTCAAAGGTTGCAGCGAAATGCGGAATGCTAAAAAGGCTGCATCGAATGCGTGAGCCTGAGCCTGGAAAGCCGGCAAATTTTCAAGCCGCCTCAGCAGCGTTTGAGCATTATCCAAAAGCGCTGCCCCTTCTCTTTCTCTGTTGTTGCCCAGATAGTAGCCAATTAAACCATATTGGGCCAGAAGCAGGTCATACAAAAGCTCTTCGTGGGGATTGGAGCGATAAGCAACCTCCATGGCCGAAACTGCTTGAGCCCACCGGGGCATATTGTTTAACACGTAGGCTTCGTAAATCTGATCGCGGAAGCTTTGGAGCGACGGATTCGCCTTTGCCGAACCTCTTGATGTTGAGCTTAACAGCAACAAAACTAAAAATAGCAGCTTGGTCATGGCATGAAGAAAAAGCGGTTATTTTTTTAAATAGTCTGATTTTATTTTTGAAGGCACGGTTTATCGGGTCAAACTTTGGTTGATGAATAACCCTTCCTTTCCACTCAAAGTTGGGCTGAATTTTGTATCTGAAGGACTTTAATATTATCCAAAAAAAAGCCATTTGCAGTAAAGGAGCCAAAATATGTTGCCAGAAAACATCCTGCCATGAGGAAATTGCCATGATCATCCTTATCAGTAATTCTCCAACAATCCAAATCAGGGGGTAGATTCCTCCGGGTACAAAAGCAAAGGTATAAAACCAAAAGTAGTAATTATTGCTGCAAGGCGGGTTAGCCAAATTAAATCATTCACATACCTTTGCCATAAAAAGAGGCCAGGTGATTTATTCCGACGATTTTTTCATGGGCGAAGCCCTCAAAGAAGCCAAAAAAGCCTATGAGGCCGATGAGGTGCCTGTGGGGGCCGTTGTAGTGGCAAACGATTTAATTATAGCCAGGGCACATAATCTCACAGAGCGCCTTAACGACGTAACTGCCCATGCCGAAATGCAGGCCATTACTGCTGCAGCTAATCACCTTGGCGGGAAATATCTTACCGATTGCACCATCTATATCACTGTCGAGCCATGCCTCATGTGCGCCGGGGCACTCAGCTGGGCGCAAATATCCAGAGTTGTTTGGGGAGCCAATGATCCCAAAAGGGGATTTTCAACTTTTGGTGTCAATCCTTTTCACCCGAAGACCCAATGTGTCAAAAACATTAAAGCCGCTGAATCGGCGGCTTTAATGACAGATTTTTTTAAGGGAAAAAGGTACTGAAACGATTCGGGACTATAGGAGGTTTTCAAAAATATCTGGCAATTAAGGTCTCATAGTCTGGAATGTTGCGGTGTGCCCACTTTCCAATAACCACGCCATCTTTCAAGAGCAACAGACCCGGATTTGAACGGATCATGGTTTTTAAGGGTACGGCATCGACCTGATAAAAGGGGTAGGGCGTTTGGTGCTGGTGCCTGAAGGCTTCAATGGCCTCGAACGAAGAGCCCGTGAGAACTACCAGCGAATGTCCGTTGTCTTCGACCTGTTGGGCAAGCGGAGTTAACCTCTCAACAAAAGCTCTTGTATTTGTATTGAACAAATCATAAGCAACCGCTAAAAACTGAAGTCCGGGATTGTAAATATATTTTTCGGTAAGGTCGTTATAATCTGCATCACGAATCGCAAAATCCGTTATAGGCGCCGGCACATAGGGGCTTACAACCTCCTTGCGCTGGTCAATATACTTCCACCTGGCTGCCCATTCCGGGTCGTCCCAGGGGTAGTCCGTTGCAGGAAATTCGGCCTTTTCGCCGGTTTGCGAGTCCTCAAAAATCAGGAAAACATTGGCTACTTCAGGTTGCGACACCATCAGGCCTGGAATATGGTTTCCAACTTTCCATGGTAAAAAGTCGATCAACGGGAGGTTGCGCAAACAATAACCCGAAAGTAACAGGGTTGCAAGAGTGGTCGCACCGGCCAGATACCAATCTTTTCGTCTTGAGATCAGAGGCTTGAATTCCTTTCGTTTTGCAAAAATCAAGATAGATGCAGCCAACAGTACGATGTTTTTATAAAATGTAACCCAATTGGGCAGAATGATGGCATCGCCGAAGCAGCCACAATGGGGTACCGGCTCGTAGATGGCCACATACAGCGTAAAGGGAGTAAAAAAAACCATGAACAGAAAGGCTCCTAACACGCTCAATCGCAACTTAAAACCTATTAAAATGCTCAGGGCAACTACGATTTCGAGGGTGCTGATCAGGATTGCCACCGGGAGCGCCAGTCCATGCATCCATTCAAGCCCCAACGCCAGGAGGTAATCCTGAATTTTATAGGTTGATCCTAAAGGGTCGATAGCCTTAAAAAAGCCGGACAGAAGAAAAACAAGGCCGAAAGCAACTCGTGCAATCCAAAGGAGTGGTTTCATGGTGGCGCTGATTAAAAAAAACAGGTAACAGTTCTTGTAACCATTAACAACCGAATTCTTCCTGCAAGAAAGGTTGCTGGGTCTCTGGGCCATTATCCCAATGTATCGGTACCGTGCGCTTTAAGAGATTTTGTTTTCTAAAGAACCGAAGGAGGCGCTTCCACCTTGCCAGTGATTCGTGCGGTTTTCGGGCCTTCTGTGTCGTTAGATTCAATTGTGACAATCCTGGATATGGTATGTGGGTGGGGCGCTGGCCTTATCTGGATTTCAACAATTCCTTTTTCGCCGGGATTAATGGGTTCCCTGGTCCAGTCAACTATCCGGGTGCCACAACAACCTCTGGAAGTAGAAACCAACAGGGGCTGATCGCCAGTGTTCTTAAATTCGATTTTTAGAGTAATTAACTCGACCTTATCTGTAAATATCGTTCCCAGGTCGATTACAGGGGTAACAAACTCTAAACGTGGTCCTTTAACGGCACCGGCAAGCAAACTGACCCCGGTCAGAACTGTAAATATTAGCAGAAATAACCTTTTCATTACGATTTGATTTATGGAGTAAATTCGAAACGGAACCCTCTGTTTTGGTTCCTTCGGCATTCATAGTTCAAAACTAGTAACAGGCAAGAAACCTACCTCGGAGGTTCAGGCGCCCGGTCGGCCACCTGACCTATGATCCGGAGAATGGCGGTTGGGTTTGCCGTGTCGTTCGAAGTAACAGTTACCGTGCGGCTTACACGCTGAGCGCGGGGCGCCAGCCTGAACTCTATTTCAATAATCCCTTTCTGGCCCGGCAAAACGGGCTCCTGTGGCCAACTGACTACGCGGGTTCCGCAACAAGCCCTGACAGCATTCAGGATCAGGGGCGCATTGCCTGCATTGGTAAACTCGATACTGTACTTGAATTCGGGCATCTTGTCGGTGAACACTGTGCCAAAGTCGATTCTGTCCTGGGCAAAATTCAGCGCTGGGCCATTTGCCCGTACACTTACTGACCACAACATCCCTACGACCAATAAACTGATTGCTACAAATGAACTTTTCATTTCTAAAAATTTAAAGGTTTTTTTTGACCAAAGTCGATTGCACGCTTTTAAAATTTAAAAAAACTGCTAACATGAGGGTTTTTCCTGATGATTTTTCCAGATAATGTTATCCAGCATTACTGAGGTTTTGTTATTCGAAAATGCCAGGCTATTTAACAGGCCTTTTAGTTCAATTTTCATGCCATGGATATGTTGAGCAAATTTATCAAAAATACAATGAAAATTAAAACCTCAAATCCTCCATGAAACTGCTCTTTATGCAAAATTATTGCATAAAAAAAGCTGCCCAGAGGCAGCTTTGATTTCATTTTGGCTTAGACCCATACTAATGGCAGCGATTGATGCAATCGATAATTGTGCTTAAAGCGTCATGTTTCAAGTAATAAAATGTGTTTTTGCCACTGCGCCTGGAGTCCAGTACGCCTTTAGTTTTCAGAATGTTTAGGTGATGCGAAGCCGAGGCTTGTTCAATTTTTAAACTACTGTATATCTCAGTAACGTTCATTTGGTCCTTTTTTTCCAGCATGCCGATAATTGCAATTCGCATAGGATGCGCAATAGCTCTTAGCTTGCTGGCAGCTTCTTCCAATTTTTTGGGATCAAGTTTCTGGGTAGCCATAATTCAAAAATTTTTAAGTTAATGCAGATTTATTACAAATGTAGTAAATATATGAACATATTTTCAGGTTTAGGGTAAAAATTTCAAAAAATTCAATTTAAAAACATCGATAAACCTCTCTAGAATTGTTACAGAATGTAAGAAAATACAAAAAAAGCACTAAACATGCGTTTGATGCTTTTTAATTATTTTTAACAATTCACCTGCCCTTAACCATGGGAACACAATTTGGAAAAAAGAAATTCGCGGTTCATACGGGCAATAAATTCAACGGGTATTCCTTTTGGGCAATCAAATTCGCACGCATAGGTGTTTGAGCAGTATCCAAAACCCAGCTCGTCCATTTTTTCCACCATGCGTTGAACCCTTTCTGAAGCCTCTACTTTGCCCTGAGGCATTAGGCCAAACTGCGAAATTTTAGCAGCCACGAACAGCATGGCCGATGAATTTTTGCAGGCAGCAACGCAGGCGCCGCAGCCAATACACACTGCAGCGTCGAAGGCACGGTCGGATATGGTTTTGTTTATGAGAATACTGTTGGCCTCCGGAGCCGCTCCTGTATCGACATTAACAAAACCTCCTGCCAGCATGATTTTGTCGAATGCGCTGCGGTCAACTGAAAGGTCTTTCAGCACGGGGAAGGCTTTCGAGCGCCAGGGTTCTACCACGATGGTATCGTCGTGCTTAAATTCGCGCAGGTGCAACTCGCAGGTGGTGGTATGGGTAAGTGGCCCGTGTGGTCGCCCGTTGATGTACAGTCCGCAGGCCCCGCAAATTCCTTCGCGGCAATCGTGTTCGAAGGTTACCGGGTCGTGGCCTTTTTCTATCAGGGTTTGGTTCAGGTAATCTAGCATTTCCAGAAACGACATTTCGGGCGAAACATCCTTTAACTCATAGTTTTCGAATTTGCCTTTTGATGAAGCATTTTTCTGCCTCCATATTTTCAGCTTAATATCCATGATTTCTGTTTTTTTAAAGCATTAAGCGTAATTCCTTTCTTTGAGCTCAACTGCCTCGAAGGTCAGTGGTTCCTTGAGGATGTCTGGATTTTTATCTTCTCCCCGGTATTGCCATGCAGCCACATAAGCATACTGGCTGTCGTTTCGTTTTGCCTCACCTGAAGGTGTTTGATACTCTTCACGGAAATGTGCCCCGCAAGACTCATTCCGCTCCAAAGCGTCAAGCATCATAAGCCTACCCACTTCAAAGAAGTCGGCCACCCTAAGGGCTTTTTCAAGTTCAGGGTTTATTTCAGAATTACTGCCGGGAACCTTCACATCCCTCCAAAATTCCTCCTGCAGTTGTGCCATCATTTCAAGCCCTTTTTGTAATCCAGCTGCATTGCGCACCATGCCGCAGTAGTCCCACAGGATTTTGCCCAGGCGTTTGTGAAATGATGAAACAGTTTGGGTTCCATTGATGGCCAAAAGACGGTTAACGCGTTCGCCGGCTGCGTTTTCGGCATTTTCGAATTCTGAACCTGAAGTATTGGTGCTGGGTGTGCGTATTTCGCCGGCCAGATAATCTGCCATGGTGTATGGCAGGATAAAAAATCCGTCGGCGGCACATTGCATCAGCGAGCTGGCTCCAAGTCGGTTGGCTCCATGATCGGAAAAGTTGCTCTCTCCAATGGCAAAAAGCCCCTGAATAGTGGTCATCAGGTTGTAATCCACCCAAAGCCCCCCCATGGTATAATGCCCTGCAGGGTAAATGCGCATGGGTTGGGTGTATGGATTGTCGCCGGTTATTTTCTGATACATTTCGAAAAGGTTGCCGTACTTTTCCTCTATGGTCTTTCTTCCTTGTTTGGAAATGGCATCTTTAAAGTCGAGATAAACCGACAATCCGGTTTCACCAACACCGTAACCGGCATCGCAACGTTCTTTGGCTGCCCTGGAAGCCACATCGCGCGGCACCAGGTTGCCGAAGGCCGGGTAGCGGCGCTCCAAATAATAATCGCGCTCCTCTTCAGGTATAGAGTTTGCGTGACGTGTGTCGCCCTTCTGTTTGGGAACCCAAACCCTTCCATCGTTGCGCAACGATTCCGACATCAGGGTGAGCTTGCTCTGGTAATCATTGAGCACCGGAATGCTGGTAGGGTGGATCTGTATGAAGCTTGGGTTGGCAAACAGGGCGCCTTTTTTATAAGAGGCCCAGGCGGACGAAGCATTGCTGCCTAAAGCAAGGGTTGAAAGGTAAAACACCGTGCCGTATCCGCCGGTAGCAAGCACTACGGCATGTGCGCCATGCCGCTCCAACTCACCCGAAACCAGGTTGCGGGTAATTATTCCCCTGGCCTTTCCATCCACCAAAACCAGTTCGAGCATATCTCTTCGGGGAAACATGGTAACGGTGCCTTTGGCAATTTGCCTGTTGAGGGAGGAGTATGCTCCAAGCAGGCATTGCTGGCCGGTTTGACCTTTGGCATAGAATGTCCGCGATACCTGAACACCCCCAAAGGAGCGATTGTCTAAGGTTCCGCCATAGTCACGGGCAAAGGGTACCCCCAGGGCCGAAAAATGGTCGATCACCTGGTTGCTAACTTCAGCCGAACGGTACACATTTGCCTCACGCGAACGGTAGTCGCCCCCTTTGATCATATCCAGAAAAAGCCTGTAAACCGAGTCGCCGTCGTTTTTATAGTTTTTTGCGGCATTGATCCCTCCCTGAGCTGCTACAGAGTGCGCCCTTCGGGGAGAGTCCTGAAAGCAGAACACTTTCACTTTATAACCCTGTTCGCCCAGGGCCGATGCAGCAGAGGCACCGGCCAACCCGGTCCCAACTACAATGACTTCCAACTTCTTTTTGTTTGCCGGATTTACGAGCCGTAGCAAATCTTTATGCCGACTCCATTTTGAGGCCAGGGGGCCTTCAGGGATTTTTGGATCAAGTGGTATCATGACTGCTTATAATTTCGGAGGCCATTTAATCGTAAAAAAATATGAAATATACAGGTATAACACTGAAGCCAATACTTATAGCCAACGCATAAGCGGCTCCTGCCAACCTGATTATGTTAAAGTATTTTGGGTGATTCAAACCGAAGGTCTGAAAGGCTGACTGAAATCCGTGATACAGGTGGAATCCCAAAAACACAAACGACACCAGATAGCTCAATGATGGCAGGGGTTGTCGGAAAAGGTACACAGCCATTGAATAAAAATCGTATTGGTCGAGGGCGTGAGGTGGAATGGGTACCAATCCAATGTTTATAAAAAAGAAATGGTAAAAATGGAGCAACAAAAACACCAGTATAATGAATCCACTGTGTATCATGAACTTTGAAAAAGGAGAGGTTCCTGATGATTGGGCAACATAATACTTTACCGGACGCGCCCACCTGCTTTTTAACCAAACCACCACTCCGAGCAATATATGAATCAGAAAACCGGCAAACAATACATATTCCATTATTTTTATGAAAGGATTTGCGCGGAGAAAATTCACCGCCTGGTCGAAGTCCTGCCGGTCGCCCGTGAGCATCAACAGATTAATGGTAAGGTGTACCACCAGAAATGTCATCAGAAATGCTCCTGCCAGCGCCACGATGTATTTGTGGCTGAGCGATGACAATTTAAAAATTGGTGTTTTCATTCGGATCAAGTTAAGAAGTTAAAGACCTAAAGCCGTCCTGGTACTATATCTGCCAAATGTTCTGGTTTTGGCCCAGTGGTTGTATTCCTGAGTTTTTCAGAACAGGTGTTTTTTTAATTTTAAAACAGTTTTGCTTGCGTGGCGAATTTCTGCAACCTTGAAGGGCAAATGTAGGGTAATGGATTCTTTTTTGCAAAGGTTTTGGTTATTTGAAAACTCCATAAATTACTGCTAATTTTAGCTCGTGAACATTCATTAAGGTTGCTTGTGATATCGTATCTGGGTTGACATTTGCAGACGGATATCATTACAGGCCGAAAAAATGAAATGCTGCTGTTGATTTCAAAAGTTACTTTGCTTTAAAAATGATTGTTTATGAAATATTTACCTCTTCCGAACGCACTTTTTGTAGAGAACCGTCGGAATTTTATTAGCCGCATGCTCCCGGGCTCGGTGGCAGTTTTTCATTCGAACGACGAGCAAACCAGAAGTGGCGACCAGTTCTTCCCGTTCAGGCAAAATCCGGATTTTTTTTATCTGACAGGCATCGATCAGGAAAAAAGCATATTAATGTTGTTTCCCGACAGCCCCAATCCAGCCTTGCGCGAGGTGCTTTTTCTGCTCGAAACCAACGAGCATATTGCCATTTGGGAAGGCCATAAGTTTACCAAGGAAGAGGCCACCATTGCTTCGGGTATAAACAGGGTGGAGTGGCTTCCCATGTTTGAATCAATACTTCGTGAAGCCATGTCGTATGCCGAGCATGTTTATTTGGGCACGAATGAAAATCCACGCTATGCAGGAGAAGCCGAATGCCGGAATATTCGTTTCGCTCATGATCTAAAAAGAAAATACCCGCTGCACCAATATCAACGAGCTACTCCGATAATATCTTCGCTACGGTTGGTGAAATCGCAGGCTGAGTTGGAAATTATTCAAAAAGCTATTGAAATAACCGGCAAAGCCTTTATCAGGGTTTTGCGATTTGTAAAGCCCGGGGTGGCCGAATATGAGATTGAAGCTGAGATTCTTCACGAGTATTTGAGAAACCGTGCTACAGGCCATTCTTTTTATCCGATTGTGGCTTCGGGCGCCAACGCCTGCGTATTGCATTATGTAATCAACAACCAGGTGTGCCGCGATGGAGATTTGCTCCTGCTCGATTCGGGCGCCGAATATGCCAATTATGCCGGCGACCTTTCCCGCACTTTCCCTGTTAACGGGCGGTTTTCGGCCCGTCAGAAACAGGTTTATAATGCATGCCTTAGAGTAATGAAAAGAGCCCGTGCGATGTTGGTTCCGGGAACCTGTATCGATGCATTCCAAAAAGAGGTTTTGAAAATTATGGAACAGGAACTGCTGTCCCTTGGGCTTCTTACAAGACATGACATCGACAACCAGGACCCGGCCAATCCTGTGGTCAAAAAATTCTTCCCACACGGCACATCCCACTTCATGGGGCTCGATGTACACGACCAAGGGCACCGGTTCGAGACCTTCAGGCCGGGAATGGTGCTTTCGTGCGAACCGGGTATTTACATCAGACAGGAAGGTATCGGCATACGAATCGAAAACAATATCCTGATCACCGAAAACGGGCCCAAAGACCTGACAGAAAACGTCCCTGTTGAAGTTGAGGAAATTGAACACATTATGAATTCGTAAGAGGTTTCGGGTTATCAGGGTTGTAATTGTTGCCAGGTCAATATGGTTGGCGTGGTTGCTATTCTTGTAAGGCAAAGGAATAGGAAACCCTAACCAGATAACCAAGACAACAAGGACAACTCTTTCGAAAACAGCTCGAGAACCTGGAAATATTAAAAAGTACAACACATTAATTATTTAAATTTAAACATCATGTTTGACGCTAAAACCTACCTCAATCGCCGCGAAAAATTAAGGAACAGCCTTAAGGATGGAATTGTTTTGATTTTGGGCAACGTGGATGTGCCGATGAATTATCCGGCAAACACGTATCATTTCAGGCAGGACAGTAATTTTTTATACTTCTTTGGCCTTCAGTACCAGGGGATGGCAGGTGTATTGGACATTGACCAGGGATTCGATTACCTGTTCGGAAACGACATTTCGCTTGACAGTCTTATCTGGATGGGTCCACAGCCTCTGGTGAGCGAAAAGGCCATGCGCGTAGGCATTGATAAAAGCTTCCCCTTCAATGACCTGGCTCAGGTTGTGAAGAAAGCGCAGGACTCAGGGCGTAAGGTTCATTATTTGCCACCATACAGGGCCGAAAATAAACTAATGCTCGAAAAACTTCTTGGCATACCTGTGGATCAACAGAAAGGCCAGGCCTCCTCAGAGTTGATCAAAGCAGTGGTAGCGCTTAGGGAAATTAAGGAGCCTCAGGAAATTGTTGAAATGGAGCGCGCCATCGAAACCGGGTACCTCATGCATACCACGGCGATGAAAATGGCCCGTAACGGTGCACTGGAGCGCGAAATCGCAGGCACTGTCGAAGGTATTGCCTTGTCGGGAGGAGGCTCTTTGTCCTTTCCGCTAATTTTGAGCAAGCATGGCGAAATCCTTCACAATCACGACCACAGCAATCAGTTGAAATCAGGCGACATGCTGCTTGTGGATGGCGGAGCCGAAACACCTATGCGCTATTGCAGCGACCATACCCGAACTGTTCCTGTTGGTGGCAAATTCAGCCAAAAGCAGAAGGAAGTCTATGAAATAGTGCTTCGTGCAAACCAAAAAGCAATCGAAGCCATCAAGCCTGGCATTTTGTACAAAGAAATACACATGCTTGCCATTCAAGAGATTGGCGACGGCCTGAAAAATCTTGGATTAATGAAGGGAGATATTGCATCGGCAGCCGAACAAGCCGCCACTGCCCTTTTTATGCCCCATGGCATTGGCCATATGATTGGTCTTGATGTGCACGACATGGAAGACCTGGGTGAAAATTTTGTGGGATACGACCATGAGGTAAAGCGTTCGGAATTGTTTGGAACAGCCTACCTTCGATTAGGTAAAAGGCTCCGACCCGGATTTGTGGTGACGGTGGAGCCCGGTATATATTTTATACCTGCACTTATCGAAAAATGGGAGAAAGAAGGCAAGTTTGCTGAATACATCAATTATCAAAAAGTCAGAGAATACATCGGCTTTGGGGGAATACGCATCGAAGATGTTGTACTTGTTACCGAAACGGGTTACAGGGTGCTCGGTAAGCCCATCCCCAAAACTGTTGTCGAAATTGAATATTTTATGGGAAAGTAACCCGTTGATGTCATTAAACTAAAAACGGCCTCCTATTTCGGGTGGCCGTTTTAATTTAAGGAAAGGGGAGGGTTTGGCCATTTTTGGCCATTGTTTGCTTTTTGTTCTAATCTGTCAGGATTTTAGAGCAACTTCCGCTTTTTTTAGCCGGATTTTTGCAGGGCCAGACTCCTGAATCTTGTTATATACAATCTTGTTAGAGTTGCACCAATTCGAAAAGCTATCCTTTGGTGCCTTTTTTTCGTTAAAATCTTCCATAATGTGATCCTCAAGGCAGATAATCTCCTCCCTGTTCTGAAGCAACTTTAGAATTAATTCTCTGTAGGTCATCTTTTTGTAAATGATTTGATTAAAATTGCTGTGCTTGACTTATCTGCCTGGTTGGAACCTGTAGCATTACCTCCTTATAACTTTTAATAAGGCGGTTTAGTAGATCATTCTCACGCGACGTTAGAACATTGATTACTTCTTTGTTCTTCTCAAATTCTTCAAGTTTTTTTAAACTCTTGCCGGACAACATGATTTAAAGATTTAGAAACCTTTCAGGTTTTATATGGTGTATAAATGTGGTTCGGTTTGCCTCTGGCTGCTGAATTCAAACAAATTCTAATGTTTGGAATAAGTGGTTGTCAAAATAGTTGCTTCACCTTGTTATATTCAAATTTAGTCTCACAGATTACCCTTTTTGTCAGGGCAAGTACTACAAATACAGGGTAAAACACTTGTTGTTTTACCCGTGTAAATAACCTGAATTTCAGTAAAACCTTTAAAAGAACAGGAAATTTGGCCAGGATAGGCCGTCAGGAGTTCAATGGTAGCTTATCAATTCGCGGGTATATTCATTGGCCGGGTTAATGAAGAGTTGGTCGGCTTCCTGCAATTCCAACATCTTTCCGTTATGCATTACCATGATGCGGTCCGACATAAATCGTACAATTGCCAAGTCGTGCGATATGAACAGATAAGTAAGGCCGAAATCCCTTTTGAGGTCATTGAGCAAATTAAGGACCTGGGCCTGTACCGAAACATCCAAGGCTGAAACGGGTTCGTCGCAAATAATGAATTCCGGATTCAACACCAGTGCTCTGGCAATGGCAATACGCTGTCGCTGACCTCCTGAAAACTCGTGCGGATACCTGTAAAAAAGCCGCTCTTCCAACCCTACCAGCTCCAGTAACCCGAAAACTTTCATTTTTCTTTCCTTGTCGTTTTTCAGGATGCTATGCACCCGCATGGGTTCTACCAGTGCCTTCCCAATCTGAACTCCCGGAGTGAGCGAAGAATAAGGATCCTGAAAGATGATCTGGATTTTACGGCGAAAGTTCTTGAGTGCTCTTCCCGAAATTTTGGTCAGGTCCTCTCCCTGATAAACAATCTTACCGGCAGCCGGGTCAATCAGCCGCATCAGGGTGCGCCCAAGGGAGGTTTTTCCGCTTCCCGACTCGCCCACCAAGCCGAGTGTTTCACCCCTGAACATATCAAAGCTCAGGTTATCGACAGCATCGAAATGCTTTAGGGCTTTGCCGAAAAGATTGCGTTTCGTAACATAGTGTGTTTTCAGCCCTTTAACCCGCAGCACGGGCTCTTGCGAATATATCGACAGATGTCTATTAGCCCTTTCGGCGGAATGTTCTGAAGGGATCAGGGTGGATTTTTCATCCTCGTTTTCAAAATCAGAAACGATGGCAAGTCTTAAAGGCCTCAATCCCGGTTCCGGCCTGCAAGCGATAAGGGCTTTAGTATATGGGTGTACCGGGTTGCTAAGCAAATCACCTACCGGTCGGGCTTCCACGATGCGGCCGTTGAGCATAACTGCCGCTTGGCTGGCAACACGCGAAACCACTCCCAGATCGTGGGTGATAAAGATCATCGACATGGCATGCCTTTGTTGCAGCTGTGCCATTAAATCCAGAATGCTGTTCTGCACTTTGGCATCGAGGGCCGTTGTTGGCTCGTCGGCAATGAGCAGTGCAGGATTGCAGGCCATGGCCATGGCAATCATGACGCGTTGCTGCTGCCCTCCCGACAACTCATGGGGCCATGCCCTGAAGACCCTCGCCGGATTGGGAAGTTTAACCTCTTCGAACAAATCCAGCACCTTTTTTCGAGCTTCTTTTGGCTTCGCAACGCCGTGCCAAAGCAGTGCTTCCTCTACCTGCAATCCGCATCTCTTTACAGGATTCAGCGAGGTCATGGGTTCCTGAAAAATCATGCTGATATACAAACCCCTTACTTTACCCATTTGCTCTTCGCCAAGCGTGAGCAGGTCGGTACGGCCCCATTGCGGGTGCTGAAACAAAATTTTGCCTGAGGTTATACGTGCATTTGTTTTGCTCAAAAGCCCCATTATCGAAAGCGCAGTTACTGATTTGCCTGAGCCCGACTCCCCAACCAGGCCGAGCGTTTGTCCTGCCTGCAGGTCGAAGCTGACATTTTGCAAAGCCCTCACCAGGCCAGCGTCGGACAAAAACTCCACTGAGAGGTTTTCAACTGAGAGAAGCGGATTCTGGTTCATATCAGGTACAGGGAATGATTAAAAAACATCAGGGCGCAAGATAACCTGCGCCCTGATGACAAACTTTAATACAGGGGCTCGCCTGGATTTCGCCAGCGTACCTCGTACATGTGCGGGCGTTCCTCAACAGCCCTTCTGCGAAAATCGGCTGGATAGCCAACCCCTTCGGGCCATGGCCTAAGATTGGTGCCGGTACGGATATAGCGGTCGTTGTATTTCGAAATAAGGTAAAATGCCAGTTGCCGCCAGCGCTCAACGGTGCTTTCGGCATTGGCAACACTAAATTCGGTAAGGTATTCATGCATCAATGCTTTATCGGTCTGATACAGAGCTTGAGCAGCCACATCAACAGCTATGGTCAAAGCCTGAGCACGACTTTCAACCTCCCGTTGCACTTTTTGAATATCCTGAATCATGAAGCTATACAGGCCATAGGCATAGTTGGCCACCAGATTGAACACCCAGAAGGCAGAGTTCAGGTCGAACTCAACTATGTTGCCGGTTCTGAGCGAAATGGGCGGCCGAAGCATGCCCACATACAGCGGCATATAAGCATTCGAATAGGTATCGTCGAGGCCATACCAGAAAATTCCGCCAACAGGGTCGGGCATCCAGTTGCGCGACTGCGAAATGAAAGAGAATCCGGTTTGTGGCTGTGAGATAGGTCTTGGCCAGGAATACGTTTTATCGCTACCTTCCACGGAGAATCCGAGGGGACGCCAACGGTAAGGGTTATTGAACGGGCCTGCCGAAAATCCGGTTGCAGTGTAAAATGGGGTATCATTAAAATGGTCACGAACAAGGGCTTTCATGCCCTGAACGGTAATGGGCTTGTCAGGTTTTATGAACAATGGATAAGGCTCGGCGCCAATAACTCCACGCCAGTATTCCGGCGAAAAATTTTGTGAAGGAGCGGCCCGGTTAAAAATGCTCCATACGCGTCCTTCGCATATCATGAGCGACCGTGGCGTTACAGGAGCGTATGCATCAACAAAGCTGAACTCTTCCTTGGGGCCGTCGAACCATCCCATCTGGCGGGCAAAGTCAACCACATCTTCAGCCCACATCCAGTTTTCGGTATCGTTCCAGTTTACTTTGCGGATGCGGGCCTGGTTGGCATGTGCGGCAATATAGCCCTCGGGAACTCTGGCGGCTACCCATACTGCTCCTTTGCCATGCTTCCCCTTACCAATAAACTCCATGATCCAGGCTTCGTTTTTGTCGGCAATCGAAAACGATTCGCCAGTGCTCACATAACCGTATTTTTCTACCAGGCCGGTCATTACCTTTATAGCTTCGCGTGCTGTACGCGAACGCTGCAAGGCAATGTACATCATGGCGCCATAATCCATGATGCCATTGGGGTCATGAAGCTCTGTACGGCCGGTAAAGGTGGTTTCGCCAATGGCAACCTGGTGTTCGTTCATGTTCCCTATAACGCGGTAGGTTCGTGGAACCTGGGCTATTCTTCCCAACAAGTGCCCGTAGTGCCAGCAGATGATATCCACCGAATCGCCGGGCTGATAAGTTCCGCCAGGATAAAAGTAAAGTGGATCCATGAAGCCTCCGGCGTCGGCCAGGTAGCTTATCATAACGCTCCCGTCGGCGCTAGCTCCTCTGGAGACCAGCACGCTGGTACATGAATTGGCCGGTATAACATACCCTGTTAGAAGGACAACACCTGCCAAAAGCGAAAAAAATCGTGTTTTTGTCATAATGATGGATGGTTAGATTTTTGATGAGCACAAAAATAACAGATTTTGAATGCTCCGGCATGGTTAGGGTAGGGTATTGCAAAAATTCACGTTTATTCTATAATTATCCAAAATATTTCATTACAATGCAGTTGGCTTCTCCTGTTGTGAACACCCGGCTTCATTTTGTGTTAAATGAGGTAGTAAATGTGCCGGCGGCTTGCCGAAAATTATGCATAATTTTATGGGATGAAAATTTTCCATAGCACAGTATTGAAAAATATGTCGCTATGCAGACATGAGTCCAGGCTAAAAACCAACAATTTGGGTTTAAAACCCGTTAACTCTTTGGTTTTCAGTTGCCCCGACCTTAAGGTCGGGGTGGTTGTAAACTCCGAATATATGGGCTTTAGCCCGCAAAGCTGGTTTGCGGATTTCTTCTTTGACCGGACTCAGACTTTATTCAAAAAAATGAGAAAATAAACAATACAAGTATGTCAAAACTCCCAATAATTCGTCTTTCCAAGGAATTCAGGTTCGAGGCTGCCCATGCCCTCTGGAATTACGACGGACTGTGCAGAAACATTCACGGACACAGCTACAAACTCAGGGTTACTGTGAAGGGAATTCCGCTTAACGACCCATCGAGCCCCAAAGATGGAATGGTAGCCGATTTTTCGGTATTGAAAAAGATCGTTAAGGAAGCCATTGTCGAGCCCTTCGATCATGCCCTGATGGTGAATGAAGCCGTTCCGGCCAGGGAACTCCAGGAAACAAGTCAGATGTTTGGCCGCCTCATGCCGCTGCCATATCAGCCAACGTGCGAAAACATGATTGTGGATTTTGCTGCCCGAATAAAGGCCCTTTTGCCAGATAATATCAGTTTGTACTCCCTGAGGTTGTACGAAACCACCAATTCGTTTGCCGAATGGATGGCCGAGGATAACCTCTAAACGACCATTTTACGAAGCATGCTGTTCTTGAATTGTAAGCGCTCCTGAAACTTCCTTCCTGTCAGAACATGATTTCATAACGCAGCCTGACGCTTATATTTTCCTGAAATCGGGGCATTTCATAAGGGCCATAACGGTATATAAATTCAAGCCCCATACGTGTAAGCCCTTGGCCCAACAGGTTAGTAATTGCAATACCCGATTCGAAAAAGCCCCTGTTCATTGAATTGAAATTCATGCCCTGGTGCGCTTCCGGATTATTAAGCGAGCCAAAGCCTATGTTGGTTTTTATTGCCAGACCCGGTGAAAATCCTTTTCCTCGGAAAAGGAGGTTTTCGAAATTATGTGAAAAGAACAATTTCAGGTATCGGTCGGAAATGAACTCGCCCATGCGCATGGTTGCGAAGCTCTGGGGAACTGCTATAGAAAACGGCCGGTACGAAGCCTGTGCCGTGAATAGTTTTGGCCAGGGAGGCTGTCCGTAAACATAACCTGCATGCAACACCCAGTGTTGGACACCTGCCATTTTAATCCGGAAACGGTGTTCAAGTTTTAAGGAAGTCCTCCAATAATCATGCTGCCCGTTTAATACGCCGCCCCAGCCTCTAGCCAGGTTCAATGAAACCACAGGCGCGTTGTCGCCTCTGGCATAGGTTCTGGTGGGAGTTTTAACAAACCGTTCCCCAAAAGCCAAACGCAGGTTGATGCCTGTTTCAAAGAAACGGAACCTACCAGCTTCGGTACTTGGGTTGGGCACATCCGGAACAAAAACATAGGGTGATCGCTGGTAATGGTCTTCGTTGGCCATATAACCTTTAACCGTTAGGTTGTTCCTGAAAGCGCGAAACGACAGCCAGGCCGTATGACTCTCGACCAAATCAAAATTTCGAAAGAAGAAGGAACGAATGGCCACAGGACTTAAAAGTGTTGGTCTTTCCAGAAATTCAAAAGAACCCGGTTCATGATATTCCTTTTGATAATCGTAGCCTACCTCGAATTCAGAATTCCTGTGGAGCAGTATTTCTGCCCCCAGTCCGTAGGTCAGGCTTTCGTTTTTGAATCCATAGGCAATTCTGGCATTCAAGCCGAAAATGTGAGAGAAGCGGTGGTTGGTTCTCAATCCCAGTCCGGGTCGGAAACCCTGGTAGTCGTTGAAACGAAGCAAATGACCAATTTCCACGTTGAGTATGCCAAGTCTCAAGTAGCCTCTGAGTAAGGATGTTGTCTGGGTGAGTATTCGGTCGAAGTTATATACCTGGCCAATACTATCGATGTATGAAAATGTGTTGATTTCACGCATTCCCAAAGTGTCGGGGCGGTGTTTATCCCAGAATGCATTTTTATTTCTGATGGTATCGGGGGCAATTAAAATGGAATAGGGACTAAAATCGCGCCTTCGAAGCAATGGGTCAATCCGGATGTTTCTCAGGTAAGTTCGGCCTTCTCCTATAAAGGGTACTCCCGGTAGGTATTCCATTTCAACAAATTCGAGGTCGGTGTTAATCTGGGTTGGAAACCATCTGCGCCCATCAATTAGTTCATACACTTGTTGAATTCGCACCCGCATCGACTCAGAAGGAACTGCAGGCTCAGCAATCACATTTTGCAATGCCCACCCGTTGCTGTTGATGTACAAAACCCCTTTCAATCCTTCAAAATTCCGACCTAATCCGGGTCTGAAAGATATGATAAACACCGAGTCGGCGGTTTGTGTAAAGGTGGTATCCTCAAGCAGAAAAAAGTATCGTGAAGCGCTACCTGGGCTTAGGGGACTTACATATTGGTTTCCGGCAATGTTAATAGGATCGTCGTAAAAGGAAAAGGATTGAAATTGTGTTGCCATAAGGACAAGGGCCTGGCTGCGTAACCCCGACGTACGCGAAGCAAGAACCGTTTCTGTTTCAAGCGAAGGATACCTGAAACTCCTTTGCGTTACCGTTTCCATGATCATGAAATGATGGTTTCTGATCCATTTACGCATAGATTGGATCACTTCCGATGTATCAGCAGACGGATCCTGGGGCAAGTGTTCCTGTTCATATCTGGCAGTAAAAAGAAATCGGTTGTATGATTCATAGCTGAATGAAGCTGCTTTTTTAGGGTCATTCAGGAGTCTGGCGGCAATGGCATTTTCAATTATCCGGTGGGCAGGATTTATTCCCGGCAAAACCTCGACCACGGGAAGTTCGATAGCCCGCCTTTGCATCATTATGGTTTGTATATTCTGATGCGGGTCAATTTCGAACACCACATTATAGTACCCAACGTACGATAACACTAATCTGGCGTTGGGTTCCGGAAGGGTTATCGAAAAATAGCCGTCTAAGTCGCTTACGGTGCCGGTTTGGGTGTTTTCAACCAGAATATTCACAAAGGCTAAGGATGCGCGCGTTTCCTGATCAATCACCCTGCCCCTGATTCGCATGTCGCCTGCCCAGTCAAGACTGGGATTTCCATACACGAACAATGGCAAGAAAAATAAAAGAAATATATTGTTCCTTATATAATCAGGAGAAATCATTTGGTCGTCATTTAGTTTGCCAAATTAAAAATACAAAAATCTGGATTGCTGAAACCCAGCCCAACACAAATCGGTTGGATTTTAACAAAAATTTAAATTCAATACAACCATAAAAATGTATTAATTTTGCAGCTAACAAAGTATTAATCAACAACCTTGGAAGACACACCTGAGCCTTATTCTGTATTGCCTCTTTTTTATAGTTTTCTCACCGGGTCAGAGGCGCTCAGCATTTTACCTGCAATTATCCTGCTTATATTTCTTTTGTTGATTTCCGGGCTTTTGTCCGGCGCGGGTATTGCCTTTTCTGCCCTTTCGGGAGGTCAGATCGATCGATTGATGAAAACCCATGGTTCCAGTAGCCGTTTTGCGTTAAACCTCCTTGAACATCCGGGAAATTTAAAAGCCACCCTTACGATTGCCAATGTTTTGGTCAATATTGTATTGGTAATCAGTGCCGCCCTGTTTTTTGCAAATGTTTTTGCTCAAAATTTGCATCCCGTTGTCGGGTTTATACTCCTGGTTTTAGCGATCTCGATTATCGTACTGGTATTTGGTGAATTATTGCCCGTACGATACGCTTCGAAGTGGCCTATGCACTTTGTTTTATTAATGGCTTCTCCCCTTTTGGTTCTTCGCAAATTGCTCTGGCCCTTCAGCCACCTGCTCGAAAGATTATCGACTTCCGGCGACGTCCGAAATTGGCCGAATGACTCCAACCACCGCATCAACAACTTGACGGAGGTTTTTGACCAACAGGTTCAAAGGGTTGCCACCGAGGAGGATAGGAGTATTCTGCGCGGAATAGTCAAGTTTGGAAACATAAGCGCCCGCGAGATTATGCGTCCGAGGGTTGATGTTACGGCAGTTGAGGTTTCTACTCCTTTCTCCAAATTGTTGCCTGTAATTGTTGAGGCAGGGTATAGCAGGGTTCCGGTGTTTCGCGAAAGCTTCGACAATGTAGAAGGAATCCTTTACATAAAGGACTTATTGTCGCACCGCGAGCAAGATGATAGTTTTGCCTGGCAGAAATTGTTGCGCCCATGCTATTTTGTTCCGGAAAGCAAGCGCATTAGCGATCTGTTAAAAGAATTCAAGGAAAAGAAGATCCACCTTGCCATTGTGGTTGACGAATACGGTGGCACTGCGGGTATCGTTACCCTGGAAGACATCCTTGAAGAAATCGTGGGCGAAATAAACGATGAGTTCGATACCGACGAGAATATTTATTCAAAACTCGACCCAAACACTTTCGATTTTGAAGGAAAAACATTGCTCAAGGACTTTTGTAAAATAACCGGCACTGAATATGAGTTATTCGATGAAATTAAAGGCGAAGCCGATACCCTTGCCGGTCTGATCCTTGAAATAAAACAGGAACTGCCACGCAAAGGTGAGAAGCTGCATTTCCGCCATTTTGAGTTTCAGGTCGAGGGAGTTGATAACCGCCGGATTAAGCGCGTAAAGGTTACCATTCTGCAATGAAATAAATTTTCAGAGACTTTTCATTCGCGGATGAATTAAGCACAACCAATTTATTCAATTTTGTCTTCGCTTGTTAGTGTCGAAAACCTGCAATTAATTTAACACCCGGATGAAAATTTTTCTTTCGTTACTTATAATGTTGGCGCTGATTTCATGCCAGCAACCACACGCCCCAAAACCCAGGGCTTATTTCAGAATCGACCTTCCGGAAAAGGAGTTTAAACCTTTTGATCTGGACTTTCCATACTCTTTCGAGATTCCTGTGTATGGTACCTTTGAGCCCAATACGCGGGCTAATTCTATGCCCTACTGGGCCGATGTGGTTTTTCCCGAATTTCGGGCAAGGATTCATCTTACCTATAAGGCGGTTCGTAACCCTCAAAGCCTGAATGCATTTCTGGAAGATAGCCGTGAATTTACCAGCCGGCATATTCCTAAAGCTTCTGGCATAAACGAAGAAATGTTTTTGGATGAGCAAAGACGGGTCTTTGGCATGTTGTACCACATCAGGGGCAGGGATGTGGCCTCGCCGTTGCAGTTTTTCCTGACCGACAGCGTAAACCATTTCCTTCGGGGCTCTCTGTATTTTTATGTAACGCCCAACAACGACTCCCTTGCTCCGGTCATTCAATTTCTTGAAACGGACATCAGACACCTGATTGCTACCCTTAACTGGAATTAACGCCCTTGCGGCTAATTGCCGGTTTAGGGTTCGTGAAAGGTCACCTTATTTTCAGACTTTAATATTCGAAAGCATATTTTGTACTGTGCTGATTTCGATGTAGCTGGGTCCCGATTTCTTGCCAAAGTTACCGGCCATTACCGTAATCAGATCCTCCGTCTTTATTTCCTTTTGTTCTATTAGCCGGGTGAGGGTGGCAATGGTGAACTCCTTTTTGGAGGTTTTTACATCCATAAAATCGGCGTAAATGCCATAGTTCAGCGCCAGTTCGCGAACAACCCTTTGGTCGTAACATTGAGCATAGATGGGGGTTTTGCCCCTGAATGCCGAGAGGTAACGGGCCGTTTTTCCAGTATCCGTGTCGGTAATGATTGCCCGTGCGTTGAGTTGGTCGGTTGAACTTACCGCTGTTTTGGAAAGGTAAACAGATATTTCGTTATCATGAGGCATCACCTTAATGTCGGGCAGAAATGGTCTGCTTTGTTCTGTTTCCCTGGCAGTTCGGGTCATGAAGCTTACGGCTTCTGCCGGATAATTGCCAAAAGCCGTTTCGCCGCTCAGCATGATGGCATCGGCGCCCGAAAAGATCGCAGTGGCTATATCGCTGATTTCGGCCCGGGTAGGTCTGGGGTTGCTTATCATCGAATGGAGCATCTGAGTGGCTACAATCACAGCTTTCTTCTGTGAAATGCACTTTTGTATCAGCATAGCCTGAATAACCGGAATGCGCTCGGCAGGCACTTCAATGGCAAGATCGCCCCTGGCCACCATGATTCCGTAAACATGGCCTAGTATATCGTCAATATTATCAATGCCCTGTTGGTTTTCAATTTTGGCAATAATTTTAATGGGGCTTTTGTGGCGGTCAAGGATTTGCTGAATGTCGAGAACATCCTGTTTGTTTCTGACAAAGGAATGTGCGATGAAATCGATGTTGCTTTTTATGCCAAAATCAATGAAATCCCGGTCTTTTTGAGTAAGCGAAGGGAGGCCGATGGCAACGCCTGGCAGGTTGATGCTTTTGCGGCCTTTTATTTGGCCCGCATTGCATACGCGGCCAACAAGGTATCCGGGATGTTTTTCTGCTACTTCGATTTCGATTTCACCATCATCGATCATAATTAGGCTACCAACTTCCAGCAAATCGACGATGCCTTCGTAGTCCACATAGAGGCAATGTTCGTCGGAGGGCGTATTCTTCATGCCTTTAATTGCCAACAGTTGATCCTTAGCCACTTTCAACACAAAGGAAGAAGCATTGGTGCGGATTTCCGGACCTTTGGTGTCGAGCATTATTGCGATTCGGGTTGATACCTTTCGTACGTTTTCAACCACCGTCATGGCTTGTTCGGGGGTTTGATGTGCGGTATTTATCCTTACCACATCCATACCCGCTGAATGCAAAGTGCCTAAAAACGAAGGATCGCAACGCAGATCGGAAATTGTAGCAACAATTTTGGTGAGTTTTTCCATTTTCTAAAATTTTCGGCAAAATTAATCTTTTGAACCCTTCAGGCTACCAGAAACAGCCGTAAATCTGCCTATTGAACTCTCAGGGGTTTGAGTTCTTCAAAGAAGATGTCGCGGTTGGGCACATCGAAAGTAAGGCCGGTAATATGCAGCTTATTGTCGATATTGAATTGAAGCGTTCCGAATCCAAACCAGGCCTGTGGCTCGTCCCACAAGATTTCCCAAACATCGTAATGCCAGTGCCGAAGGTTTGCCGAAAGTCCCGGTGAATGCTCAAAGGTAACCCTAAGTTGATCTTTTTCGTGCCTCACGTAAATATTCCCGTAAATAGCCGAGAAATAGTTCCCTGCATAGCGCTCAATTGGCAGGGTAGGGGTGGTATTGCCGATTCTGGCATTTCTGATGGCGGTTATGCGCTCATCCTCCTGGAACCGCCGACGAGCCCTTGGCAAAGCTTCAGCCGACCAGTCGCGGGGAGTTTTTCCCAACAAAGTCTCCAGGGTGTGGTTTGTTACCGGCCCAATCGGGCTCATGGCGCCGTTGGTCAGCACAATGACGCCAATGCCCTCCTTTGGCAACATGCGTACTTCCGAAATCATGCCGTCGTAACCACCGGTGTGCCCAACGACCAGCCTCCCGTGATAATCGCCAAGGCCCCAGCCCAACCCGTAACCACTGAAATGCCGGTTGAAATCATTGATCCGCGTGTGGTCAACCGGAAAACTGTTGTGCGGTGTCCAGATAAGGTTCAGATTGCGGCGCGACAGCAGGGTGTCGCCATTCCATACGCCCATGTTCATGTTGAACTGCATCCACCTGGCCATATCGTTTATGCTTGAAATCAGACCTCCGGTAGCTGCAACTTCTTCCCAGTCAACCCAATCAATTACCATGTTTTGGTTGTTGATCCGCGCATGGGGGCTGGCATAATTCCCCTTGAATTCCAAATCCTTCAATTTTACTATCGTACGGTTCATTCCTAATGGTTCAAGAATACGTTTGCGCACATTTTCTTCCCATGATTTTCCGGTAACCTGCTCGATCACCTCCCCTGCCACAATGTACATCAGGTTCGAATAACCGTACCCTGCCCTGAAGTCAAAAACTTGTGGCAGGTGCCTCAACCTTTTTATAATTTCTTTGGAGGTTTTGGCGCTTTTATACCAAATCACATCACCGCTGAACGTACCTAACCCGACACGATGGCATAGCAAATCGCGAAGGGTAACCTGGCTGCTCACCCAGGGGTCGAAAATTTCGAAGTAGGGCAAATGGTCTTTTACGTTGTCGTCCCACGAAAGGAGGCCATCCTGAACCAGCATGCCCATCAGCACTGCGGTAAACGCTTTGGTGTTGGAGGCAATGGCAAACAGGGTGTTGGCATCGGGAGATTCGGCCTTGCCTGTTTCCTTCACACCATAGCCTTTGCTAAATATCAACTGGCCATTATAAACAATCCCTACGGCCATACCTGGCAATTCCCAGTCTTTTTGAACTTGTTGAAAATGAGCATCGAGAGCCCGGAGCGTTCTTGCAGGCACACCTGCCCGACCTGCTGGCGGGTTGGCGTTTACCTGCAGGGTAACCCAAAGTAATGTAAGTGTCAGCATTAAAACTCTTTTCATCGGATTTTTTTTAAGGTTAATGTTTTATGTCTGTCTGCTTTTTTTAAACCTTTGAAACGGTTTAGGTTTCATAATCCTTTCTCATAGCCCACGGTTTAAACCGTGGGCTATTAATGACGCCTAATATCTTGTGAATGGTTTCAACCATTTTCTATAATTTAAATTTCTTCTTCGGTCAGGTCGTAAAGCTGATAAACCAATTGGTCTATTGGGTTTTCACGTCAATAATTTTGGGTAAATATTTGGTAAAGAGTTCCTTCAAGTGTTCATTATTGATTAAACCTTCCAACTCCCTTTCGTTGCGTATTGCTGAGAATACCAAGAAAAACATAAGGATTGATTTCAGTTCATGCCAGTCATATTTCTTGTGCCAGTCAAAATAATTCTCAATGTGTTTGTTAAAAAAGGAATTCATAATGTAGCGAAGATTCGCATCCGTTACCGTGCAGCTATATTTTACAACTTTTACTTTAAAAGCAATGTTCAGCAGGCTTGTTTCATCATATGCGTAGTGTTTCCGCAGGTAGTCAATATCGTCTTGAAAATATTGATTGTAGTAGGGATATACTTCCGGAAACAAGCATTTGTCCAAATCCGATAAAATGATATGAAATCTCATCTCCCCTCCACAATTTTGATTTCTTCTTCCGTCAACTCGTAAAGCTGGTAAACCAATTGGTCGATTTGATTTTCTATGTCTGTTGTGTTGGTAGAAGGGTTTTGTTTTTTGATTAAAAAAACCTCTTTAACAAGGTCCGAAATATTTTTTTCCATTTCTTTAGATACTTTTTCGGGTAAAGGAAATGGATTTAAATAATTTGTTTTAAATCTTCGGGCATCTCCTTGCAATGTATCGCCAGTAATCTTCAAAAACCACCAAAGCAATTTTGAATTGGCAATTGCTAGAAAAAACTCATAACTCTCCTTAGTTTCCTGCTTTTTAACCCAACTATATACGGTTGTAGGATGATAAAAATTCTCTTTATCAAAGATAACATTGGGCTGATTGGCACAAATTTCCATTGAAGAAAGTTTTGGCTGTTCGACACTATCAACTCCTTGATTACGAGCATACCTGTACCAAAATTCATCATTCGTGCTTTTATTATCTTTTTTTCGATGAATGTCTTCTGTAATTTTTAGCCATTTATAAGCATTCGGATATTTTTGAAAGATTTCTTGTTCTGACATTATTGAAGCTTTGCCAAATTCATTAAGCTCAAATGGGAACAAAACATATAAAGATTTAGTAGGTGAGGTATACCTCTGAACATCCTTTCCTTTCAAAAATGGTTTCAATATCCCCTTCTCAATTAATCTTTGCTGTTTGTCTTTAACAAAGTTTCCTTTAATGTATAATCCTTCTTCAATACCTTCAAATAAATAAATTTCATCTTTACCTGTTGCTATCCCTTGTGAGACTCTGTCGAACTTTGAGGCAATTCTAGCACTTTGTTTATAAATCTTTTCAAAAACCTTAAATCCGCCTTTATCATCAAACAAAACCCATTGATTGCTGCCGTACAAAAGGGAGGCTTTTTCAATCATTTCGTAAGTGATAAAAGTGTATTGGCACTTTTCAAGCATCAATAATTTAAAGTCTGATTTGAAAGGAAAACGTTGAAAATAAAACCCTTGGCTTGATTTTTTGCTAAACTGTGCCACGCATGTGTAAGTGTCGGCATCTTCAAAAATCATATTTGCCCCGAAATGTGCTATTTCATCAATGTATTGCCCCTGTTTCAGATATTTTCTGAATACTTCCGATGATGCTGCATTGAAAAATTTATGAGGAAAAATATAGGCATTATTGCTGTTTTTTCCCGAAATATTGACACCTAATTCAAAGAAGATATTTGCTAAATCATAAGAGGCCTTAGCGTTTTGAAATTGGCTTTCGTAAAAAAGTTTCTGGTTTGGTTGCGAAGCCTGAATTTCCTGCACTCGCATATACGGCGGATTCCCAATCACCACATCAAAGCCCACAAAGTCGCCATCATCATTCAGCACTTCGGGAAATTCAAAACGCCATTCAAAAGAATTTTCAAAAATCTTGTTGGTCTTTTTTGCTTCAATTTTTTGGGTGATTTCTTCAATTTCTTTTTCAAGTTTTTCTTGTTCTTCAATTCTTTTTGTTTCTAATTCTTTTGCGCCTTTACCGTAGGGTGTTTCAGGTTCGAAAAGGAAAGTTCCGGTAAACCGGTGATATAGTTCATTTGCAAGTTTGTCCAATCTTTTTTTCAACGGATCGTTCATACTGATTTCACCTGAAAAACTCTGCTTAATGGCTAAAATCAAGCGCTCCAATTCGCGCTTCTGTTCCTTGTTTTCGGCACGTCGGTACGTGGCTACGGCTACCCGGTAGCTTTCAATGCTCCACTTGCTCCTTAGCAGGGCTTGTTTCAGGTCGGCATCAATGGCAAAACGGCTTACCAAAGAGTTCCCGCATTTGATGTTGATGTCAATATTCGGAAGTGTTTCTAACGCTGGTTGAGCGGAGTCGAAACCAGCGTTCTTGTAATACGCGTTTTTCAGAAGCTCAATCCACAAGCGCAAACGGCAAATCTTTACCGAGTTGGAATTGATGTCCACTCCGAAAAGGCAATTTTCAATGATGGTTTGCTTTTCGTGAAACAGGGTTTCCTGTATGCGTTGGCTTTCCTTGTTGCCCGGGTGGTATTCGAAAAGTTCGCCATTCTCGTCCGTTACAATTAACTCGTCATTAACTACTTCTATTTCATAACGATGCAATGATTTTCCCTCTTTATCTTCCAGAATTTTCAAATCATTTTTTACTGCAATCATTTCATTCAATGCCGAAACAAGAAAATGCCCTGACCCTACTGCGGGGTCGCAAATTTTAAGCGAGTTTATAATTTCATTTGCCTGTTGGCGAGTGAAAATCCTGCCTTCACCTATTTGCTCGTAAACATCATCAAGGCTCTTAAAGTCCCCTCTTGAGAGGGGATTTAGGGGTGTGTTAATTATGGCCACATTACCTGTTAACGGATTCAATGGAGAGTCTTCGTATTTGAGTTCCGAAAAATCGCCCTTTTCAAAACCAATTACATACTGCTTTATGTTTTCTAAGGTAGTTTCCAGATGATTGAATATAAGAGTATCCTGAAAACGCAATACATTTAAACCTAATTCGTTGAAACGACTCTCTTTTTCGTAGTCTTTTAGTTGGGTTTCTTCCCAATTATGGCTCTCTCCATCAATTTCTATGACCAGCTTGAGTTCATAGCAGAAGAAGTCTGCAATAAAATTATCAAGAGGTTTTTGCCGGTGAAAATCATACTTACCTTCAAATTTTCCTTTTAGCGCCTTCCAGAGTATAATTTCCGATTTGGTGCTATTATTTCTCAGTTTTGTAGCAAGTTCTTTTAATGCAGGGTTGTATGGGATAATTTCTCTTCTTGACACACCCCCAGCCCCTCTCGAGAGGGGAGTTGCAGCCTCGTTGAATTTCTGCACAACGGCTTTGCGAATGGTTTCGCGGCACATATACATGGTGATGAACCCCGGAGTAAAGAACGAACCGTCTTTGTAGCCGTTTATTTTCTCGAAAATCAGTCCGAGGACCGAAGCATTAATCAGCGTTTTATTGTCTTCCTGAATTTCTTCACCGCCTTCGGCTCCAAAGTCGTAAGCATCTAAAAACTCAAACAGGTATTGAAGCGTGGATAGGTTGCCTGTCCGTTTTTTGCCTTGCTGGTCTTTCAGCACGGTTTGCGAAAAAACCGGAATGGTTTTATCGTCTTTCAGGTTGCTGATAAACAAAGTAGCCTGCTCAATATCGGTCGGCTCAAAAAGAGAAGAATTGAGATAAGGAACTTTCTCAAAAATCTTTTTAACATCTTCGTTCCGCTCGTCATGCTTGCGTGCCAACACCTGAAAAAACAAGCTGTTCAGGTCGTCATAGTTCTTGACTTTGTCAAGATTAAGGAATTTGTAAACGGACACACCCCCTGCCCCTCTCAAGAGGGGAGATTTGTGGTAGGTGATGAGTTGGGCCTCTAACAACTTCAAAAACAAAATGCGATTTATCCAGGTGATGGAAAGTTCAAGGGCAACATTAAAAAGTCGTTCCTGTTGTGTGTTGCCAAATTGGTTTGGCTTTTCAAGTCTGCTAAGTTTATCTAAGCTTTCGAGCTGAATTATGGCATCTTCTAAAATACTTCCTGTATTTCGTTCGCCTTGTTTGTTTCGCCCAATCAGTTTTTTGCTTCCTGCTTTGGTTTCGGTCAGTCCTATGATGTGCAACAATTCGCTGTAAAAGCGTTTGTCGAGGCTGTTGCTGTCGTTGGTAAACGGAAGTTTCAGAAGATGCTCAGGCGATAAAATTTTGAATAAAGCAATAAGCGAAACATCGTCTTTAGCCCACGATTTAAATCGTGGGCTATAATATTCATTAAAATTGAAATAGGTAAATTCAATCCCACCCCCAACCCCTCCCTCAGGGAGGGGAGCTAAGATTTGGTCAATAAACGGCTCGGCAATTTGTCGGTAGAAAAAATCTGTTTTGGTGTCAGCCAATCGTCCGCCTTCAAAATCGTTGAATTGCTTTACGAGATTTTTGTTTTGGGCAAAAAGTCTGTCGAATAGGGTAGCGTCAAAAATGAACCATTCGTTGATGTTGGTCACCACCAGATGTTTTACTTCAAGGTTTTTGTGTGTAATTCTCTCTCGTAAGTAATACAACACCAATTCCTGAAATGCTTTTGCGTTCAGTTTTTTGGTGGTAATCATTTCCGCCTTGTTAGTGGGCTTTTTTGCTTCGAGAATTAAGCCTACTGTCGAGTTTACATTTTGTCCGTTATGAATAACAAGGTCGTTTCGACCTTTAGTATTTATGAAATGATTTTGTTTGTAATAAGTATCTTTCAGGAAGTCGGAAACCAGGTTTTTATGAAATTCTTCGCTTTCGGTATCATTAGTCCTTTCGAGTAAAGCAATAAGGTTGGCCTTGAAACTTTCAATTTCAGTCCTGTTGGGTTTTACTTTTAAAAAGGCTTTGTTTAGCGCCTTTCTTGGTTTCAATTCTTTTAAAATCATCATTCCAACTATCTTCCTTTTCAGTTGGTTAAATTACGCTTTTATCTCAATATTTTTAAAAAGTGTGCTTGAGCAAAAGCCAACACGCCTGCCGGATGTTCTGCCTGTCACGTCGGGCTTGAACCATTTTGTGGGTTTTTATCAGTTCTTCATCAATAGTTGACGCAGTAATTTTCAGGCCGGAAACTTCATGCAAAATAGCAAAAAAGTTTCAAGAATTCAACATGTTCTCAGGTTGTTGTTGCCCGGCGCCAATAAAAAACCCCGCAATTGTTAGCGGGGCTTTCGGTTATGGAAGACAGTTTTTAGATGCCGTACATGTCGATGATCTCTTGTTTCGACTTTCCGAGGATTTTGTATTTTTTCCCCACCTTAATAAATGCTTCGAGGGCCTTTTCGAGGTGATGCATCTCATGTCCGGCCGAGATTTGGGTTCTGATTCTTGCCTGACTCTGGGGCACTACCGGGAAGAAGAACCCGATGGCATAAATGCCTTCATCGAACAAGTCGCGCGAGAAGTTCTGCGCCAGCTTGGCATTGAAAAGCATTACGGGTACAATAGGAGTATCGCCCGGTTTTACGATAAAGCCGGCGTTGATTAAACCCTTGCGCCAGAATTCGGTGTTTTTTTCGAGCTTGTCGCGGCGGTCGGTCGAGGCCGAAAGGATCTCAAGCACCCTGATTACGCCTGCAATGATAGGCGGTGCAATGGTGTTGGAGAAAAGGTATGGCCGGGCCCGCTGTCGGCACAGCTCAACCAGTTCCCTGCGGCCCGAAACGCATCCGCCCGAAGCACCCCCAAGGCCCTTGCCAAAAGTGGTGGTAATCAGATCAATCTTGCCCATCACGCCATATTGCTCGTGCGTGCCGCGGCCGGTTTTGCCTATAAAACCGCTTGCATGCGAATCGTCAACCAACAGCAGGGCATCATACTTTTCGCAAAGTGCCACCATTTCGTCTAATTTGGCGGTGTCGCCATCCATCGAGAAAACCCCGTCGGTAACTACCATTTTTATCTTGCGGTCGTTATGCAATTGCAACTTGCTTTCGAGGTGCTCCATGTCGGAGTGCTTGAAGGTGTCGTGCATCGCGCTGCACAGGCGAATGCCGTCGATGAGCGATGCATGCACCAGCCGGTCGGAAATGATGATATCGTCCTTTGTAAGAATGGCTTCAAAGACTCCGGCATTGGCATCCATGCACGATGGAAACAGGATGGTGTCTTCGGTTCCCAAAAATTCTGTAACCATTTCTTCCAGCTTTTTGTGGATATCCTGGGTGCCGCAGATAAACCTCACCGACGACATTCCATATCCATGCGATTCGAGACCTTCGTGGGCAGCCTTAACCACCTCCGGGTGGCTCGACATGCCCAGGTAGTTGTTGGCGCAGATGTTGATGGCCTTTTTTGGAGAAGCGCCCGCTGGAAACTCCACTTCGATATCGGCTGCCTGAGAGGAATGGATAAAGCGCTCCTGCTTGAACAATCCAGCTTCTTTAATGCTTTCGATTACCCCGGCATACATTGCCCTTGTTTTTTCCGGATATGCCATAGTGCCTCCTATTTTAAAAATTCATTTACCAGGTCAACGATTTTGTTCACACTGTCGAAGGCGTCGGGTGTGGCTTTGTCGTCGGGAATAGAAATTTTGTATTTGTTCTCAAGGAAACGTTTTAGCGAAACCATTGAGAAAGAGTCAACGATTCCGCCCGAAATCAGCGGTGTGTCGTAGTTGATCTCGGTGTCGTCTTCAACATACTCGTTGATTACATATTCCCTTATAATGTCTTTCATTTCGTTCATAATCTGTACTTCTTTTAATGGTTGATTTATTTAAGGGCAGTTCTGAAAATTCAGTAAATTTCACGTAAAGGCGCATAGTAAAAAAATTGATTAGACAAATCTGAATACTATTTTTTGCCACGAATTTTGCCTGATGAAATGAACTCTTTAAAATCTGAGAATTAGCGGCTATTTTCCTCAAGTGTTGGCTTTTGCTCCTGCCTTATCCGAAGGCGTTTTAATCATCTTCAAGGGTTGAAGTGTCGCCGATTTCCTCGCCCCACTCCTTGGCTTTCAGGATGCGGCGCATGATTTTGCCGCTGCGGGTTTTGGGCAATGTTTCAACGAACTCTATTTCCTGTGGCATTGCCAGGGGCGATAGTTTTTTTCTTACGAAGTTCATAATGTCTAAGTCGAGGTCGGCGCTGGCAGTATAACCTGGTTTTAGGGTAATAAAGGCTTTGACAACCTCCATGTTTACAAAGTCGGGTTTGGCCACGACTGCCGACTCAGCAACTGCCGGATGCTCAAGCAGGGCCGATTCCACTTCGAAGGGGCTTACCAGGTGCCCGCCGGTATTGATCACATCGTCGTCGCGCCCAATAAACCAGAAATATCCTTCGGCATCAATACTCGAACGGTCGCCGGGTAGGTACCAGCCCTTCCTGAATTTTTTATTAAAGGCATCTTCGTTGCGCCAGTAGGTGCGCATCATGGCCGGCCAGCCGGGTTTTATGGCAATGATGCCCACCTTGCCCGACTCTAAAAACGGCTCGAAGGTTTCGGGGTGCACCACGGTGGCTTCAATGCCCGGAAAGGGCTTGCCCATGGAGCCCGGTTTCACTTTCATGCCGGGGTAGTTGGAGATCATGATAGAACCGGTCTCGGTTTGCCAATAGGTATCGTAAAACGGCTTTCCGAAAACTTTTTCCGACCAGATCACGGCTTCGGAGTTCAGCGGCTCGCCAACAGATGCCAGATGGCGCAGGCACGTCAGGTCGAACTTTTTCACTATATCGTCGCCGGCTTTCATCAGCGAGCGGATGGCCGTTGGGGCCGAATACCACATGGTTACCCGGTGTTTTTCAATGAAGCGGTACCAGGCCTCGGCCGAAAAACCCGAGTCGAGAACACACAGGGTTGCCCCGTTGCTGAAACCGCCAATAATGCCGTAGGAAGTACCTGTCACCCAACCGGGATCGGCTGTACACCAGTAAATGTCGTCCTCCTGAAGATCGAGCACCCATTTGGCGGTAAGGTATTGCGAAATAAGTGAATAATGAACATGTTTCACTCCCTTGGGCTGCCCTGTGGTGCCCGAGGTATAGTGAAGCACCGAAGGGGATTCGGCTTGGGTTGGATGAATTTTGAAGTGATCGACTGGAGGAGTTTTTTCCAGGTCGAAGGCCACCTCGCGTGGTCCCAGCGGCTTCGCAGGGTCGTGGTCAACAATGATGATATACTCCAGAAAGGGCATTTTGTCAATGATCTTCCGCACTTTCGGGGCGTGTTTTTTCTGGGTGATGATGGCCCTGGTTTCAGCATTTTCGAGGCGAACAAAAAGCGATTCATCACCAAAAGCCGAAAACAGCGGTTGGGCAATGGCGCCAATTTTAAGTATCCCTAAAAATCCCAGATAAAGCTCCGGTACTTTGTCCATAAACAGGCAGACCCTGTCTTCGGGCTTTATGCCCAGGTCGCGCAAAAACTGACCAATGGTGTTGCTTGCAATGCGAATGTCGTTGTAAGTATAGGTTTTTTCTTTCCCTCCAAGACCTTCCCAGATGAGTCCCGGCTTGTCGGCCTTGCCCATAAGGCATATCCTGTCAGAACAATACCAGCCGATGTTGATCACATTCCCTGGCTGGTATTCCAATTCTTTTTCGGCTATTTCCCAGTTAAAATTCTTAACTCTTTCTTCGTAAGAACCAATGTGCCCCATAATATTCAGTCAGATTATGTTTTTACTTATTGAATTTTCTCATTAAGAATGGCCGTTGAGAAACTTTGCCTTATGTAATGCTCTTTCTGCTAACTAACCTATACGCATTTCCTCCTTTTCAATGATAACGACCGCGACCGCAATGTCTTTGAGGTGCGATAAAGATACAAGTATTTTTGAAAAACCAAATTTTTCGAAAAAATCTTTGGCTGAGCCTGTAAGTTGGATGAACGGCCGGCCGGATGGTTCATGAAGCACCTCAATTTCAGTCAGGTTAAAACCCGCATTGAATCCGGGGCCTAAAGCTTTAAGAAAGGCCTCCTTTGCGCAGAAACGTGCAGCGTAGTGCCGGCAAGGATACGCTTTTGACTCACAATAGCTGATCTCGGCAGGTGAAAATATCTGATAGCGAAAGTCCGGGTCGGCTTCCATGGTTTTCCTGATGCGGTCAACCTCGATAATATCAGTTCCTAAACCGAAAATCAAATGGTACTTAATCTTTTACCTACTTTAACAAATTTGCCGATGGCAAACTCAACCTGTTCCTTGCTGTGGGCGGCGCTTAGTTGCACGCGAATGCGCGATTTGCCTTTGGGTACTACCGGAAAATAGAATCCTATCACGTAAATGCCTTCATCGAGCAATGCGTCGGCAAACTGCTGCGACAATTTTGCGTCGTCGGGCAGGTGGCCAAAGAGAACCGGAACAATGGAATGAACACCGGGAACAATTTTAAAACCGGCTTCGGTCATTCCCTTCCGGAAAAGTTGGGTGTTCTCATAAAGTTTATCGCGCAGGGCAGTGGTTTCAGAAAGCATATTGACCACTTCGAGGGTAGCCCCGGCTATGGAGGGAGCCAGCGAATTGGAGAAGAGATATGGTCTTGCCCGTTGACGAAGCAGTTCGATAATCTCGCGGCGACCCGAGATGCAACCTCCCGACGCTCCTCCCAGGGCTTTGCCGAATGTAGTACAAATGATATCTACCCGGTCAATCACGTTGTGGTACTCGTGGGTTCCGCGGCCGGTTTTGCCCACAAAGCCCGTAGCATGCGAATCATCGACCATCACCAGGGCATCGTATTTTTCGGCCAGATCGCAAATCTTATCCAGGTCAGCAATGATCCCGTCCATCGAAAAAACACCGTCGGTAACGATCAGCTTAAACCGGGCTTCGCTGGCGTCCTGCAAAACCTCTTCGAGGTCTTCCATGTCGTTGTTTTTGTACCGGAACCGTTTGGCTTTACAAAGCCTTATCCCGTCGATAATGGATGCATGATTGAGCTCGTCGGATATTATGGCATCCTGTTCGCCGAGCAATGGCTCGAAAACCCCGCCATTGGCATCGAAGGCCGAAGAAAAAAGGATGGTGTCGTCGGTTCCTAGAAACTCACTCAGTTTTTTCTCTAAATCCTTGTGCACCTTTTGCGTACCGCAAATAAACCTTACCGACGACATGCCATAACCGTATTTAAAGAAGGTATAATTTGCTGCAGCCATAACTCGTGGGTCGGACGAAAGACCAAGATAATTGTTGGCGCAAAAATTCAGCACCTTTTTGTCGTTGGCCACTATTTCAACGCCCTGTGGGCTGGTAATAATGCGTTCGGTTTTGTAAAGGCCTGCCTGTTTTATTTCATTTAGCTGATTTTGAAGATGCTCTTTTATTTTGCCGTACATAGCGAAGGTTTACGTTTTGTTTGAGGGCTCAAAATTAGCAATTCCTGCTGACCAGTAATTGCTGCCACTGTGGCTTCCTACACCCCTGGCCAATGCTACGCCGCTAAATGCCAACGCCATCGTCATAAATACCAATTGTTTTTTCATACATCAAAATGTTTAAAAATCAGCCAAAAGGTTGATCCTTTTCCTTGCTGGGTGTCGATGCGAATATCAATATTGTGAAAATCGGCAATCCTTTTAGCTATGGCCAGCCCTAAGCCATGCCCGTTGGAAGATTTTCGTTTTCGGAACCTTTGAAAAATCTCCCCGGCCTGTTCGGGAGTCATCCCTGGTCCATGGTCAGTGATTCTAACAACGAAGTCATTGTTGATTTTTTGGCTTTCAACCTCCACTGCTCCCCGGTTTTCGGGCTCCGAAAATTTTACGGCATTGTTTAAAATGTTGAAAAATAATGTAAAAATTAGTGAGCGGTTAGCGGCAGTGAGGTAATGGTTGTTTTCAATCTTTGCAACGATCTTAATACCCTTTTCCTGGGCAATAGGCCCAAGTTCCTCCAGAAGTTCCGCTATCAATTCATTTATCCAGAATGCATCCGTTTTCAGGAACTGTTTGTTTTCAACCCTCGCAATCAGTAAGAGTGAGTTGATGATTCCCTTGAGCCGGTGTAAAGTGCGCAGCGAATCTGAAATTTTTTCAATGTGTTTGTCCGAGAGTCCTTCTTCTTCAATCAGGTTTTCGAGCCGGCTCTGAACAACCGAGACAGGCGTGAGCAATTCGTGCGAAATATTTGAAGTGATCTCCTTTTCTTTTGCAAAAAGATCCTCGATTTGATGCATCAGATCGGAGATGGTTTGGTCGAGATATACAAAATCAGACGTGGTGGTAGCTACCGGATTGTGGTCGTACTGACCCGGATTCTTGGTGTTTTTGAGTTTCTGGGTAATTCCGGCAAGGGGTTGTGTAAGCAGGCGTGTCATGGATGTGTCGGTAAGGAATGCAATAACTACAAACAAGCCCAGCATAACCAGGGTAATGTTGCGGATGTTTTGCTCTGTCCGGTAAATGCGTTCGAGACTTTTACCAATTTCGAGCAGATAGGTTATGCCATCTACCCTGAAAGAGTAAACCAATACCCGGTAATCCACAATTTCTCCATCGACCAGTTGGGGAGAGATCTCTATAAAGTTTACCAGACTATCGGAATCTGCCCTTACAAGGCTTATGTATTCTTGTTGTAGGAAGTTAAAAGTTAAGGAGCTTTCCGGTTGCATGCCAAAAAGCAACTCTTCTGCTCCAAATACCGAAATAGCTTCCATGATCTCTTCCCGTTGTTCAATCAGCTCGAGGTCGGTTTGATAAACATTTAACCGCTCTAAGAGCCATGGAATTAACAACAGGAAAATTGCCACAAAAACGCCTTTTGTGAACAGATTATAAACTGCCAGCTTGTAGCGCAGCTTCATGTTTGTTCAATAATTACCCTGTATCCTATACCCCTTACTGTTTCGAGCCAATCGACGGGAGCATGTTCTGCCAGTTTTTTCCGTAGGTTCTTTATATGTACATCAATGAAATTGCTGTCGTACTCGTCGCCAAGCAGGTTGCCCCAAATATGTTCGTAAAGTTGAACTCTGCTGAGCGCCTTGTTTTTATTGATGGTCAGATAATGGAGCAGGTCAAATTGTTTTTTGGTAAGGTCAACAGCCCGGTTGTTGTGCCATACTTTGCGTGCTAGAATGTCTAAGGTAAACTCACCCAGGGCGACATTGCCGGAGTTCAATCCGAATTTCCGCCGGGCAACGGCATTCATGCGGGCGCTGAGCTCGTGCAGCGAAAAAGGTTTCGCAATATAGTCGTCGGCTCCAAGGTCTAAGCCTTTAATTTTTTGTTCCACTTCACCCCGGGCTGTGATAATAATAAATGCTGCCTCATGTCCTGATTTTCTGGCTTCGCCCAACAGGTCGAGTCCTTCGTAATCGGGCAGCCCCAGGTCGAGCAAAACAAAGTCGTAGAGGTTTACCGCTATTTTCTCAGAAGCTTCGGTGCCTGTGGTGGCAATCTCTACCAGGAAATGCTCCTTTCGTAAAAAGGAGGCAATCTCATGAGCCAGATTTACTTCGTCCTCAACAATTAATACATTCACGGCTAAAAAATCTTTAAAAAGACACCCATGTTCAGAAAAAAGCCTTCAGGCTGGCCCAAAACAGCATCTTTGTTCAAGCCAACCACCAGGGAGGGCTCCAATTCAAAGCTCCATGGCCTGAATTCTAAAGTGATGGGAAGGCTTATGAAAAGGCTTTGAAGTCCGAATGGTTCCTCCATTCGCGACAGGTCTGGGATGAGATGGGTTAATTGTCGCCGCCTCAAGGCTTCAAGAAAAAGAGGCGACAATTGCCTTTGCCATACCTCGTGCCCCCACAGAATATAAAAACCCGGATTGGCGGTAAAATAGCTGTTGTTTTTTCCAAAGGTGGCGCTCTTCATGAAACGGCTGTTCTGAACTGCGATAAAAAATGTGGGATCCTCATCCCACACCCATCCGGGTATGATGTTGGTGTATAATATCATCCAGTCAATTCCCAGATTGAAGTTCAGCATGGTGGCATTGGTAAGGTATGGATCCTGTGGATTCATGTTGTTCAGGTATCGCGTTACCGCAACACCTGCATCAAAGGTATTGCTGAAAATGTGGTTGTATCCTGCCGAAAAATCGATTACCGAAACAAAAGGGCTCATTCCTGGATTATGGTACAGCCTGGCTTCGGCCCAAAGTCCGAAGTCCATGGAATATAAAAAATGGGACGCAAAGCCTGTACCGTAATCGAAAGTAGCCGGCTGAACAAAGGAAGGATAATTTGAGTAAGTAATGCCGGCATAAAAGCGATGTATGTCAGGCAGGCTTTTATATGTTGTGTCGGAATGGTTTTCGAATGAAAAGCCCTTATTGCTTGAAAGTAAAAACTGCAGAATGACCAGAAATGCAGATAAGATTTTCAAATTAGCCAAGGTACGGATGGTATAGCTCATGCAACTTACATTGGGATATTAAGGAATAAATTTTTAACGGCCATATCTTACTTTTATTTGCCGCTATGTTGAATAACCATATAATTTAGGAGGGATTAGACAGCAGAGTTATCTTCTCCTGGGTCGCGCTGTTCCCTGAGGCCGGGCTGCCCCCTGAGGTCTTCCGATTCCGGCCGGTCGACCCCCAGGCCGAACCACTTCGGGGCGGGCTCCCTGGCGGGGTTGAATACGTTCATTGGAATCCGGTCTGGCCCTGCGGGCAGGCGCAACACGCCTTGGACGTTCAGTGGCAGCCTGAAAAAAAAGTTGTTCCTGGTGATGGGTCGGCCTTATGCCCGGATTTTGAGCGCTTGGCTCCTGCAAGGGCAATGTTTCGATCTGGGTTGCCTTGGCCATGCCAAAAGTCCATGCCAGGCTTACAAACAACACAATCGATATTGCATAAAAAATCTTCATCCTATGAAATGAATGGGCTTTGTTCAAATGTAATGCAAAGTTGTGTAAAAAAAGATGAAGAAAAAATGAAAAACCGGTTAAAAAAACTGATTTTCAAATTTCTGCCAGCGGCATGGTATGTTCGGAATCGCTTCAGCATTTCAGAAAAAGCCAAAACGTACTCCGAAGGCATCAGGCTTAATGGCTAGACTCCTGGTGTTACCTCCTGCGGGAAAGCAGTGCCCTGTATCTTTCCTGGGCGAGCAATATACCGATTGCCTCCTTTATCTCAGGATCGTAAGGCAGAGAGGCTATTACGCGACCTTTCTGAAGAAAATACCTCGAAGCAATCTCTTCTTTGAGCAACTGCGAAATTTCAGGCTTGAAGGTAATAATATCTACTTCTTTGGTGTCATAGATTTTTTCTTTCAGGGCGTTGAATTCGGCTTCAACAGCGCTGAACTTCCTTTCGGCCTGAGCGGCTCGTTTAAGTTCGGCCAAAAGCGTTTCGGTATTTGTTTGGTAGCTGTAATCCTTGTCAGAAAGAAATTCCCTGAAATCGTTGTACAGTTCAGGGGTTATGGTAAGCTCGTCGATTGACTGAAGGCCTGGGTTGTCAAGATAAAACGAGCTGGCAAAATCAAAAATCAGAAACCTTCCTAAAAGTGATTGCGATACCCGGCTTAGCTGAGGGGTAGGGGTTACAACGTCGGGCAGGATGCCACCTCCGTCATAAACAACCCGGCCATTTCGGGTTTTAAAGGCTTGTTTGAGCGAATCGGGAATCATGGCCACGCTGCCATCTTCGTTGCGCTGGGCATAATTTATCGCCTGAATGCTCCGGCCACTCGGGGTGTAATACTTGGCCACGGTAACTTTTAACTGGCTGTTGAAGCTAAGGGGAACCACGTTTTGAACCAATCCTTTACCGAAAGTGCGTTGCCCTAAGATAACGCCGCGGTCTAAATCCTGAATAGCGCCTGCCACTATTTCGGAAGCAGAGGCCGAACCCCTGTCAACCATTACTACCAGTGGAATTTGAGTATCTAATGGTTCGTTGAGCGTGCGGTGGGTGGAATTCCGATCCGGGATTCTGCCCTTGGTGTTCACCACTATCTGGTCTCTTTCTACAAACAGATTGGTAATATTCACGGCTTCGTTCAACAAACCACCACCGTTTCCTCTAAGGTCGATGATGACACCCCGGAGTTGTTGGTCCTGCTTCAGCGAGTGTAGGGCATCTCTTACCTCACGACCCGCATTTTGGGTAAAACCGGAAACCAGGATATACCCGATCCCATCCTGCAGCATGCCGGCATAGGTAACGTTTCTTATGGTAACCAGTTGGCGCGTTACCGGAACCGTAAAGGACTCGGCCCTCCCTTGTCGGGACACCTGGACGTTTATTGTCGTTCCGGGAGGGCCCACAAGCAACTCCCTTACCTCATCCGAGGGAAGTCCCGACACTACCTTGTCGCTTATCGACAGGATTCGGTCGCCCGCCTTCAGACCAGAAACATGCGCAGGAAAACCTTCGTAAATTTCAGCTATGATGGTGTGCTGCCCGCGGGTTGCAATTAGTGCTCCAATACCACCGTAGGTTCCGGTGGTCATAAACTGAATTTCTTCGAGCTGCGATTCGGGTATGAAGGTAGTATATGGGTCGAGGGTATAGAGCATTTCATCAATGGCAGTTTGAACCAACTCAGAAGGGTCTATCTCTTCAACATAGTTTAATACCAGTTCGCGAAACAGGCTGGCAAAAATGTCGAGATTCTTGACGATCTCAAAATTTCGGGAGCCAAAAGCCGATAAAAAAAGAATAGAAACAAGCAATACCGAAGCCACGAGTATAACCTTTATTCGGGCCTTTATTTTTAGAAAGGTTTTCATCATAAAATAAATTACAGGTGAAGTTCCAGGAACTCGAAAAAGTAGATTTCAGAAATGTTTGTAAAAAAACCTATTTGGGCGCTAAGAGTGGAATTGGCCAGCAACCCTCCCTTAGTCTGTTTTAAAATATTGAAAGCGTCAAATGGCTGATGTTTGCAAAAATTAAGGAACCGGATCATATCCACTACCTCCCCATGGGTGACAAGACAGAATCCTTTTTAAAGTCAGCCAGCCACCTTTTAAAGGTCCGTGCTTTTTCAAGGCTTCCACACCATAGTGCGAACAGGTAGGCACAAACCGACAACTGCTGCGCAGATAGGGTGAAACAGCACCCTGGTATAACCGTATTAAACCTACCAGAACAAGCGTTGCAGCCTTTGATATCCAATTTATCAACAACATATCGAATCACCTGGTTTCAGCATCGGCAATAACCGTACCAGATACCACCCGGCCAAGCTTTTGTAAAATTACTACGATTTTACTTTCCACTTCATGAAAGGGCAAAATTTGGGAACCCGTATAAACAAATGCTACAAGGCACACAAGACCCCTTTGGTTAAGTAACGAATAAAATCCCTCCTTGTTTTTCCGGTAAGCTTCTTTTACAAGTCTTTTCAATCGGTTTCGATGGATTGCTCTCTTAAACTTTTTTTTTGGAACTGAAACCAACACCTGAGCAGGAAAAGGGATTGATGCAAAACCATCTGTCAGGATATCCTGCCACGATGCTGGCAAAATATCGGCCGACACGGTCTCTTGCATTTGGAGCAAAGGAAAGTTTTTTGATTTGAAACTACCATGCCCGGGATGACTTTCTCGAGCAGTGCAGATATAGAAAACTCTAAAGGGATAAACTGTCAGCACCTTGCCCTTCTCGAAGAGCAACTCCTTAAGCCGGGTAAGGCACAGCCTTTCACTTTTTTTAAAGGATTGCATAGGGGCACTATGAATTTGCACATCAGAACCAGGAGTCCTGGCGGTTCAACCCAACTGGGTTTATTTCTTGTTTTTCAGAAGAAAATCCTGAAGTGCCGGTACCATGGATGCGAATTTCTCATTGGGCGCCATCACATGCAGTTTGTACCCATTATTGATAATCGTTTTAGCAGTTCCTTCGCCAAAAGCACCGAAAATTTGGTCGCCCTGATTAAAATCAGGAAAATTCTTTTTGATGGAATCTACGCCAAACGGACTGAAAAACACCACCATCTGATAGTCGCTGATGTTTATACCCGTAAGATCTTCGGGCACGGTACGGTAAATGGGGGCGCAAACGTATGTTACCTTGTGGTTGTTCAATATCAAGGGAATGTCGTTTTGATAGTTCTCAGTGCAGATGAAAATGTATTTTTCATCTTTGTGCTTTTTAATCAGGTCAATCAATTCGTTGATCTGGGCTTTGGCAAAAAAGATCTTGCGCTTTCGGTAGTGGACGTATTTTTGCAGATACAGGGCAACTGTTTCTGAAGTGCAGAAATATTTCATTTGTTCCGAAACTTGAAGACGCATGTCTTCGGCCAGGGCAAAAAAGTGATCTACAGCGTGCCTTGATGTAAAGATCAGCGCAGTGTAGTCTGGTATATTTATGCGTTGCTGGCGAAACTCCTTTGCGCTGATTCTTTCAATTTTTATGAGATTTTTAAAAGTGAGGTCAAGGTTAAACTGCTTAACCAGGTCTGCATAAGGCGATCTGTCGCCTTCAGGCTGTGGTTGTGAAATGAGAATCTTCTTTATTTTCAATGCGCCTCCTCCTTCTTTGTGGTTTGTGGTTTTACTTTCGGGGGGTACTTACAGTTTGGCCTTAAAGCAGGTTAAGGCCTGCAATTTCTGCAATTAAAAGAATTGGAATCAATTCGATGGTGCAAAAGTACAAAAATAAGTAATACGCAGAAAACTCCGACCGGTTGATTCCAAGAACTATCCCTCTGTACACCTTAAAAACATTGAGTACCAGAACTATCAGCCAGCCAATGTACAATGCGATGGGTGTTGGATTGAAAGCATTAAAAATTACTACCGGCAGAATCAATACGCCTGCAAGGTTGTTGAAAAGGTAAAAATTTCTGGTGTAGGTCGCATTTGCCGACTGGGTTTGAAATACCCAGGCAATAAAACCTGTGGCCAGGTATTTTACCAGAAAGAACGAAAACACCAGCAGCGAAATAATTCCAAAAAAGACATGTTGTGGGGTGTCTCCAAAAACGGAAATTATATCCGTTTGGTTGATGGTTTGCACCATCAGAAGGGAAAAAACCAGGGTGAAATTTACAAAGAAAACCCAAGCAGGAGGTTCGTCAAAATAACCTCCTTCGCGTTCCATTTGGTTGAAATTCCTAATCCCCAGGAGCGCCCTGAAATATTGCCGCGAGCGGTATGGAAAATACATTCGGGCATAAGATAAACCTCCAAGGCTCAGTAACAACAGCCAAAACACCCAGGTGGCGGTTTTCGCGGGTTCCAGTGGTCTGATGGTGAATTCTTCGGGATGCAGAAGATTACCACCCCCGTAAAACGAGGCCCAGTTTCGCAACTTTGAATTCAGGCCGACTGTGTCAGTAGCAACAATCCCATCTGAAGCAGCCGGAAAACTGTCAACAACTAAAAATGTTTGGGAAGGCATAGAATCACCATACATTGGAACTTCAGGATTTGCCGAAAGCAAACCTGCTGTTCCAAAAATCCACAACAGACAAATCAGTCCGCACAATAGTTTTTGACCAGCCCTCATTCTCAATTTTTGCAAAGGTATTTTGTTTGGGTATAGTATGGTAATTGTTGTAACTGAAAAACATCTGGCAAATGAGCTGTTTTGCAAAAAGTTCTCGATTTTATTTTGCTGGGATATTTATAAAATCTAAATTTGCAGCACTTTTTGAAGGAGATTTAAACAGAAACCTTCCCCAAAGAAATTTTTGAAAAGCTGCAAGCCGGATGAATGCCTAAAAAGGTTTTCAACTGATCTTGTTTTTTATTTGTACAAATTGATTCACAATAATATCTGTATAGCTATTTTTTCTTTCTCCAATGCAACTCCTGGATTCGATTAAAAACAAAGCAAAAAAAATAAACAAAACCATTGTACTTCCCGAAGGATTCGAAGAACGGACACTTAAAGCCGCAGACATCATCCTTGAAGAGGAGTTGGCTCAACTTATCCTGTTAGGAAACCCGGATAAGATTGGGCAACTTGCAGCCGGATTTGGCCTCAGAAACATCAACAGGGCAACCGTTATTGACCCCGAAACCTGGGAGCGCAGAAAGTATTTTGCCGAAATGCTGGTGGATATCCGAAAAAATAAAGGCTTAACGTATGATGAGGGTTATAAATTAGCTGCCGACCCCCTTTATCTGGCAACCCTGCTGATAAAAAACGGAGATGCCCATGGAGAGGTTGCCGGTGCAGCGAATACAACCGGTAATGTGTTGCGCCCTGCTTTTCAAATCATCAAAACGCTTCCGGGTATTGGCGTGGTTTCTGGTGCCTTTATCATGATCATGAAAGAAAAACATTGGGGTGACCAGGGACTTATGGTGTTTGCCGATTGTGCTGTTCATCCCAATCCAACTGCACGCGAACTTGCAGAAATTGCGGTAACCACTGGCAGAACTACCCGTGCCATTACAGGCCTTGAGCCCAGGGTAGCCATGCTGAGTTTTTCGACCAAAGGTAGCGCCAAGCATCCTATGTGCGATAAAGTAATTGAAGCAACACGCCTCGCCAGGGAGATGGATCCAAATCTGCTCATTGATGGCGAATTGCAGGCCGATGCGGCCATAGTCGAAGCCATCGGCAAAAGCAAAGCACCTGATAGCCCGATAGCCGGTAAGGCTAACGTGCTGGTGTTTCCGACTCTCGAAACCGGCAATATTGCATATAAACTTGTACAGCGCCTTGCCGGAGCCGAAGCCGTAGGGCCGGTGTTGCAGGGAATGGCTGCTCCGATCAACGACCTGTCGAGAGGTTGTTCTGTAGATGATATTGTGAACCTGGTTGCCATTACCGTAAACCAGGCAGCTTCAAATTAAACCCTTGTTGTTTGTAAACATAACTCCCTTCTATACCTTAATCTTAAAATTTTTTTCGAATGAAAATTTTAGTGCTGAACTGCGGAAGCTCATCGGTGAAGTACCAGTTGATTAACATGGCCAATAATTCGGAATTGCTGGCCATCGGTCTGCTCGATCGTATTGGCTTGAAAGACAGTGTGCTTAAACACCAGCCTAAGGGCAAGGATAAATACACATTGATTCAGGATGTGGAGAACCATGAAACAGGTATCGATCTGATTCTGAAAATTTTGCTCGATCCGGAGCATGGTGTTTTAGGCAATATTGATGAAATTTTTGCCGTAGGACACAGAGTTGCCCATGGGGGTGAAAAATTCAGCCAGAGCGTGCTCATTAATGAGGAGGTAATCAGGAATATAGAAGAGGTAGTAGAATTGGCTCCCCTGCATAACCCTGCCAACCTGAATGGTATCCTGTCGATGCAGAAATTGCTTCCGAATATACCGATGGTTGCTGTGTTCGATACAGCATTTCACCAAACCATTCCCCAACATGCCTATATGTATGGCCTGCCATACGAAATGTACGAAAAAGACAAGATCCGCCGCTATGGCTTTCATGGAACCAGTCATAACTATGTTTTTACCAGGGCATGCGATGCTTTGTTTCTCAGGCAGGACAATGTTAAAGCCATTACCTGTCATTTAGGCAACGGGGCTTCCATTGCCGCTATAAAAAATGGCAAATCAGTTGATACTTCGATGGGCCTTACGCCGGTTGAAGGCTTGCTGATGGGGACCCGTGCAGGCGATCTTGACCTGGGGGCCATGCTTTACATCATGAGGAAGAAGGGACTGACAACCGAGGATGCCACCAACCTGATCAATAAAAAAAGTGGCGTATTGGGTATTAGCGGTGTTTCCTACGATATGCGAGATATTGAAAACGCAGCTTGGAATGAAGGCAACAAAAGGGCCCAGCTTGCTCTCGATATGTATATTTACCGTATAAAAAAATACATTGGAGCCTATGCAGCGGCTATGGGTGGCCTCGACCTGCTCATTTTTACCGGAGGCGTAGGCGAAAATGGTCCCGAAACTCGCGAAGCCGTGTGTAAAGGTTTCGAGTTTCTAGGACTTACATTCGATGTGGAACGCAACAATGGCATTCGGGGAAAACTCGAGCTTATTTCCAAACACGACTCCAAAGTGAAGGTAATGGTGGTTCCTACCAACGAGGAGCTGGTAATTGCCAACGACACTGTTAAAATTGTAGCATTTGGGGGCAAAAACGGCAACTCCTGATATAGCAGCTAAAAATACAAAAAGAGGCTCCGGTTCCGGGGCCTCTTTTTTGTTTTCAGCCTTGCAACACCCAAGGTAAATATACTTTCCTTATTTTACAAAGGTTTCAGAGGGTGTTGCAAAAAAGTGCGTAAAACAGGAAAAAGAAAACCGCCTCAATTTGCTTTTGAGACGGTCTCCTCCTTCTAAAAAAAACCTGAACCTATTTTACAACCTGAACACGTTTGGTTTGAATACCAGTGTGGGTTTTAATCTGTACAAAATAAATACCGTATCTCAGGTCGCCTACATTTACTAAATGGCTATTCCCTGAGGCCGTTGCAGAATAAACTACCTGACCGAGCATGTCGATTATGCGAACCTCACTGATCATTTCGTTGGCTGCAATGTTAAGTACTGTGCGGGCAGGATTTGGAAATAAGTTAATAACTGCAGCCGTTACGGGAATTACAGGCATCGCGGTGGCGCCGGGCTGCGAGCCGAACACATCATTCACTGTCATAGGACCGGTTACAGTTATCTGGCGGTTGGGGTCACCATCCCATTCGCCACCACCCCAGCCAGCAGCTCTGTGAGTGGAAAAGAATTTGTAGGAAACGTTGCCTGCAGGAAGGTAAAGGGTGGTGGACCATATCATGGTTTCGTCTACGCGGTTCAGCCTGAGGTCAGCATTCGAGCCAGGCTCGCTCCAGTGATTGGGTGCAGGGAAGTTACCCGCAATATGAACCACGTGAGTAGCAGGATTGAATCCCGATGCCGCCGACATATTAACGTTGAAGGTAACGGCGAAAGTGGGTGGGGGGGCTGTTACGCTCCCGCTTACCGCCAAGTTAACTGCGGTTGCCCCACCGCCGGTAACCGACACGTTGCCGGAGTAATCGCCAGGAGCTAAACCTCCTGCAAGCCTTACCCAAACTGGTGTTGCGGCGCCGCTAAAAGCAGTTAAGGTTACGGAAGCCCCGTAGGTTCCGCCCTCGGTTGCAGAAACCACGTAGTTTGCGGGAGCCGTAACTATTACATCTGTGCCATCAAGGGCTGTTCCCGAAACCGAAAACGACTGCGCCGCCGATGGGCCGCTGCCCTCCACGTAGGTAAATCCCGTTAGAGAAGTCGGGGCAACGTCGAGAGTTGGGGTTGCAGGTAATTCACCTACAATGTCAGCCCAGTTTGTCGAAACCCTTATGCCATCCAAAATAAGTGCCGCGGCATTGGCAGCGGTTCCTTGTCTGAGAGCTACAGAGCCCAACTGAGCCGGGTCAGCAGCCGCCGCATCGGTGTTAGAAATCCAACCAGTGGTCGGTATTGAGGCATTAAGGGGCGGATTAATGAAAATTGAAGAAACGTCGTTTGATGCACCATCAATTATCTCGTATTTCAAAACAATCAGGTAGGTGGTGTTCAGGTCGTAATCAAAGCCGGAATAAGTTGGCGCGGCGGGGCCTTGGCCTATTCCAAAGGCCAGTTTGTTTGCTTCGTCTCTCCTCACAAAAACCCTACCCCTAAATGTCCCTATGGATGTTTCTCCAACGTGGAAGAAATAATCTCCGACGGTATTGGCGCTTGTAACGTTAACCAAAAAAGAGGCATAAACAGTGCCCGATGTTTGTGCGGTGAATGTGCGGTTTACATCCTCGCCCGATGTGGTGAGCGTTACTTGGTTGCCAATGCCGGATCCCAGGTATCCGGGAAATGAAATTGTTGGCGCCGTGACCGTGATTGTGTTGGTTCCTGCACCGCTGTGTGCCGACCAGCAATAATGTACCAACTGTGAGCCCACTGGCGAAGTAAAGTTTTCGAAAAACGGAAATGCTAGAGGTGGGCAATCAGCAGTTACCCTTCCGCTCACCGCCACGTTAACTACGGTTGCCGCACCGCCGGCAACCGACACGTTGCCGGAGTAAGCGCCTGGAACTAAACCTCCTGCAAGCCTTACCCAAATTGGTGTTGCGCCGCCGCCAAAAGCAGTTAATGTTACGGAAGCCCCGTAGATTCCGCCCTCGGTTGCAGAAATCTCGTAGTTTGCGGGAGCCGTAACTGTTACATCTGAGTTATCAAGGCTTGTTCCCGAAACCGAAAACTGCTGAGCCGCAGAGGGGCCGCTGCCCTCCACGTAGGTAAATCCCGTTAGAGAAGTCGGGGCAACGGTGAGGGTGGGAGTAGGTGTGGCTGAAGTTCCAACCAACCTTACATCATCAATCCTTACAGAAACTGTCCCTGATTTGACCCACCTTATCCTTAACCCATCAATCTGGGCGGCGGAGGGCAAGGATGTTTCAGGGCTAAGATACCAAGCTACACCGGCAGTTACGACCTCATTAAACGTAAATGGAACATTAACATATTCTGTTCCATTCCAGTAATCTAAAGTCAAGGTAGGCAATTCAGTTGCAGATTCTTTTCGGTAACCAAATTGAACTTTTAGATTAGTATAGGTCGAAGCGTTAATGCCCTCAATGGCAAAACCTCTATCACCAGCGGTGCCTGTAAAAAAAACATTTGCACCACCTGAAGCTCCGGTATAACCCGATGATATTGAGGTTTGCCGAATATCCGCCGGATTTGCAGCACCGCCATCGGTCATTGTAAACTGGACATTAGCAAAACCATTGGCAGCCTCGTGGGCTGCAATTGAGGTATTTGCCGAAACGGTTCCCATAGTCTCGGTAAAAATGGTCGTCTGCCCCCACCCGCTTGTTGCGAGCAGTAAAAAACCCAACGCGAGGGTTAGTGTTTTGAAGAGTGTAGATTTTTTCATAAGTACTTTGAATTAAGTGGCTGTAAAAAAATGCTGTGCTAATGGTCTCTTCTGGTTTGTCGAAACTGGAAAATATCACAAACATAAGGGTTTTGAATTGAAAAACCGAAGGTTCTTGGGAATAACTGCAAAGAACTTTAAAAAATTTGTGTGTTCCTAAGAAGAAAAGTCGCAGGCAAAATGCAGGGATGAATTATTTTTTTGGAAAAAATTCCTGCTGGATTTTATTGGCAGCTTCCTGGGTTTGTGCAAATCCCTGTCAAGACCCATCCTGGTTGCACTGCAAGTTGAATGGCCCCATAGCCAATGCAGTCACATTTTCTGCCGAAAATTATTTCCGGGTCAACCGGGCAAGATTAAGCAGATTGTCAATTTCCTGCTGCGTGGTGGCAAATCCAATCGTTTTAACAACTTTATAGCGCCATGAAGCTTCTGAATCACCTGTACTGATTGGCTTCCAAAGCGATTCTTGAGTTTGCAGATAAACAAAAAAGTGCGTAAAACAGGAAGAAAACGTGATTTTGAAATGTTCTCAGATTAAATATGATTTTGTTTGATAGCCGGAAAACCTTAAAGTTTAAGGCTTGTAAAAAATAAGGGTCTATTTAAGTATTTTTTCAAAATGTGCTCATTATTAAGCAAAAAATGGATTGTATTTATGGAAATTTTGCCAAATTTGCCTGGTAAATACTATTTCCTCAAACCCGGATGCTCATTTTATTTCTTTTATTTTCACCATCTTTCACATTTTATAAACCCCATCCTAACCATGCTAAAAAAAGTTGTAAAAAGGCTGAGTGCTATTTTTGCCTTGCTTTTGTTATTGCAGGGTGTTGTCTTCGGACAAAAGACCTTCGTTTACGAATCGTTTCCCAACGATCCGCTTAAGGCAAGGATTTACACCCTCGACAATGGACTGAAAGTTTACCTTTCGGTAAGCCCCGAGGAGCCGCGAATTCAAACCTATGTGGCAGTGCGCGTGGGCAGCAAGCACGACCCTGCCGAAACCACCGGGCTTGCTCACTACTTTGAACATTTGATGTTTAAAGGCACAAGTACTTTCGGAACCCTTGACTGGGAAAAGGAAAAACCCTTGCTCGACAAGATTGAGCAGCTTTTTGAAGTGTACCGGGCAGAAACCAATCCGGCAAAAAGAGCCGCGCTTTACCGGCAAATCGACAGCATTTCATATATAGCCTCAACCTTCGCCATAGCCAATGAGTACGACAGGCTTATGACCGCAATTGGCTCAACAGGAACCAATGCAGCCACGTCAAACGATTTTACATTTTATATTGAGAACATACCGGCCAATCAGTTGCGCAACTGGGCTATGATACAGGCAGAGCGCTTCAGGGATCCGGTGCTGCGGCTTTTTCATACCGAGCTGGAAACTGTTTATGAAGAAAAGAACATGTCGCTTACCAACGATATGCGTCAGGCTTCGGAAGCGCTTTTGCGCGGCCTTTTCCCACACCACCCCTATAGCACCCAAACCACCCTGGGCGAGGCTGAGCACCTGAAAAACCCTTCCATAATAAACATCAGAAACTTTTTCAAGAAATATTATGTGCCTAATAATATGGCAGTGGTAATGGCCGGCGATTTCGATATGGACGAAGCCATAAAAATCATTGACCATTATTTTGGGCAATTAAAACCTTCGCCCATTGCCGAACTAAATTTCGGCCCAATGCCCGAAATCACGCAACCCATTGTGAAGGAAGTAATTGGCTTACAGGCCGAAAACGTGCAGATAGGCTGGAGCTTTGAAGGCATAAACTCCGATCAGCGCCCTTATCTGAACATGATAAGTATGATTTTGAGCAATGGCCGGGCTGGGCTTATTGACCAAAACCTCAACAAGCAACAGGCCACGCTTGGCGCGGGAGCCGGGGTACGCAGCATGACCGACTATTCGGTTTTCACCCTTTCGGGCCGCAACAAACGCGGGCAAACCCTCGATGAGGTAAAAGCGCTTCTTTTCGAACAACTCGAGCTGTTAAAAAAAGGCGAATTTCCCGATTGGCTCATGGAAGCAGCCATTAACAACCTGAAGCTACAGGAAATGCAAAGGGCCGAAAGCAGCCGCGCGCGTGCCATGGCCATGACCATGAGCTTTCTGAACAACCAACCCTACCAGGAAACCGTAAATTATCTTGATCGATTAGGCAAGGTTACCAAGGAAGAAGTGGTGGCATTTGCAAATAAATACCTGCACGATAATAATTATGTGGTGGTTTATAAGCGTCAGGGGCAGCAAAGCAATATTGAGCAGGTCGAAAAGCCGGCAATTACCCCGATTCATATAAACCGCGATGCCGAATCGCCGCTGTTGACCAGGGTTAAGGCAACACAGGTTGAACCAATCAAGCCGGTTTTTCTTGATTACAAAAAAGATTTAACCCGCTCAAAAACCAGAAACAATATAGAGGTTTTATATGCAAAAAACCAGGCAAACCCAATATTTACCCTCACCTATCATTGGGAAATGGGTAGCAACCACGACAAAGTCCTTCCATTTGCCGGTAATTTTATAAATTTCCTTGGAACTGATAAATATTCGGCCGAAGACATAGGCAACGAGTTTTTTAAACTTGCCTGCACTTTTAATGTTATGGTTGGCGCCGAAGATACCCGCATTACCATTAGGGGCCTGAGCGAGAATCTTGAGCCTGCCATGAAGCTTTTTGAAGAGCTGGTCATGAATGCGCGCGCCGATCAGGGCGCCATGACAAGGTTTATTGCAAATGCGAAGAAAACCCGTCATGACAGCAAGGCCACCCAGCAGGCCAATTTTTCGGCTTTGGTAAATTATGCGCAGTTCGGGCCCGAAAACCCCACAACCTTTGTGCTGACCGATGCCGAACTTGATGCCTTAACTGCCAGTCAACTGATTAACACTTTGCAAAACCTGTGGACGATGCAACACCGGGTAGTATTTTTCGGGCCTCAGCCTGTAAGGCCAGTTGCCCAACTGGTGCACAGACACCATAAAACACCGCGGCGCTTAAAAGCCATTCCGGCCGGCATGCAGTTCGAACCCCTGGAAACCCGTGAAAACAGGGTGTATTTTGCCCATTACGATGCCAACCAGAGCTTCCTGCAAACCGTTGCCAAAGGCATAAAATACAATCCTGCCCTGATTCCGCAAATTGCCATGTACAATGGTTATTTTGGCGGCGGCATGAACGCTATTGTTTTTCAGGAAATGCGCGAAAAGCGCGGCCTGGCATATACCGCCCGGTCGAACTACACCACTCCTTCAAGACCCGGCCAGCACTACGTAAATAATAGCTTTATTGCCACCCAAAACGACAAGGTAGTTGATGCATTCAGCGCTTTCAATGAGCTATTTAATGAAATGCCGCTTTCTGAAACTTCGTTCAGGCTTGCACAGGAACAGTTGATCTCGAACTTGCGCACACAACGCATACGCGATGCCGATATTATATGGAACTATTTGAATGCCAAACGCATGGGCCATAATGAAGACATTCGCAGGCAACTTTTTAACGACCTGCCAAAATTAACCCTCGAAAATGTGAAGGCATTTAATGAAAAACACATAAAAAATCAGCCAAAAACCTATGTAATTCTTGGCAACGAGAACAATGTGGATTTTGAGGAAGTGGAGCGCCTCTTTGGGCCGGTTACCAAACTGAGCCGGGATGCCTTATTTGTATTTTGATTTAGAACTGTATTTTAAAAACAAGAAAGCCTCCCTGTATTCGGAGGCTTTCCTGTTTAGTGCTACGTTGGGCTATATTTCGCCCATCAGTTCGTCGGTTAATTCCAGGTTGTGAAAAACCTGCTGCACGTCGTCGTCGTCCTCAAACATTTCTATAAGCTTGAGCACTTTCAGGGCAGATTCCTTTTCAAGCTTTACAGTGGTTTTGGGGATACGTTGCAATTCAGCGTTTTCGACTTCAACCCCGAGTTCTTCCAGTTTTTTCTGCATGCTGCCAAAATCTTCCATGGCGGTATAAATGGTAAAAAAACGGTCTTCGGTCTCCACCTCTTCGGCACCGGCATCGATCACTTCCATAATAAAAGCATCCTCATTCAGGCTTTTCATGGGAACGGTAAAAACCCCTTTGCGGTCGAAAATAAAACTCAGGGCCCCGTTGGTTTCCAGTTTGCCGTTGTGCTTGTTGAAATAAGAACGCACGTTGGCCACCGTACGCTGCAGATTGTCGGTGAGGCATTCGACATAAACAGCTACACCAAAATTTGCATAGCCCTCGTAGGTTACCTCAGTGAAGGAGCCTTCACTTTTGTCACCGGCCTTTGTAATGGCCCGCTGTATGGTGTCTTTGGGCATATTAACGCCCTTTGCGTTGGCAATGGCAAGTCGGAGTCGCGGATTTCCTTCCGGGTCGGGCAATCCCTCCTTGGCGGCAACTGTAATTTCTTTAATAATCTTCGAAAAAATCTTAGAGCGCTTTGCATCCAGCGCACCTTTCTTGCGTTTTATGGTTGACCATTTGCTGTGACCTGACATAGATTTTGCCTTAAAAATGGGCTGTAAAATTATAAAAAGTACGTAAAACAAAAAAAGCGACCAGCCCGGTAATGGGCTGGTCGGGGAAACCATGTCGGAAAATTAAAACTAAAAACTCGTCAGACGAAGCCCGACCGTAAAAGGATAGAGTTGAGGCCCTCTTTCATCACGAAATAGACTGTTGAGCGAGTAGGAGGCAAACAGTCCGATTTTTCCAATTCCCATGCGCGCCTGTAAATCAAACCGGAAAGGGTTCAGGTAAAAATCGCCGCGCAATCTTCTTCTATCCCTCCCATTATCGAGCATGTAAACCTGTTTGGTATGCGAACTGATCCTTGCACCCAGGTTCAGACCTGCCGAAAGGAAAAAACGAGGTCCGGGTGCTGAAGCCGGTTTTTGAAACTCTAACATCACCGGTACGTTGACCCAGGTGACGGTAAGTTTGTTTTTGCGCAGGCCGGGTTCGGTTACCGCTACAAACTCTGCTTCCTGAGGCCCTTTAACCAACAGGGCTTCATTGCCAAACCGGTAATTATTCCACCCCAAACCGATTCCCGTGTACAGGCCAAGTCTGTTGCGAACAAGGTTTATGTTTTGCTGATAGATGTTTATATTCAACGCAGTGGATCTTTCATACCGGAGTTCAAATGATTCCTGGCCAACTGGCATAGTAAGGCTGTAATCCGGAGTAAGGTAGCCGTTTATGCCCAATTCAATACCTGTCCAGTTGTTTCTGAACCGGTTGTTGTTTTCATCGCGATACTGGTCATTATTGTCGTTGTCGTTTATTCTTATCTGCACCGGTCCAACACGTATCCTTTCTGCATTGTTCTCAACATATGCTGTTGACTTAGGTTCAACATCAAGGCCTTCAATGGTGGCCATGCCCGATAATTCGATATTTTGCGAGACAGGGGCACCCTTTATGGCCAGCACCGAGGCTCCGCTCGCTTCGCCCGAAAGCATGGTTGTGGCATCTACACTGGCCTTTGATGCCCCTGAAATTTCAAGCTGCGTGCTTTCTGTAGCAAGATCGAATGCCCGCAATTGCGAAGCGCCGGAGAGCAATACAGTATGTGTGATTGATATACCCGACAGGTTGGCATGGCTCGCGCCACTCAATGTTGTTGAGAGGTTTTCGGTTTCCACCTGCAGTTCGAAGCGGGAGGCGCCGCTGCCTTCAATTGTTAATGTCGGCGATTTCAGTGTCTGCTCGCTCGAAAAAGAAACCGCACTACTTCCATTAATGCTCAAAAAATACGGTGCCGTAATCCGTGCCATAATTCGGCCAATATTGCGGGCAGAACCCAAGTATCTCAGGACCAGCATTTCGCCAACAACCTCTACCGAAACATCGGGCAGTATGTTCTGGTCGGCATCAATGGTTACTTCATGGTTCTCTCCCTGAGAAAGATGGATGGTAAATACACCTTTGGCTTCTACTCCAGTGAAAGGGGTAACCGTAAATTGCTGTGCATTGAGATACAGTGGAACAGCCAAAAGAAATATTGCTGAAAAAAAGATTTTATTCATAACAAGGAAATTTTAAACTCGGATAACACATTAAGATTTTAAACAAACTTTTTTTAGTTTCCCCTCCGTATTGTTCCCAATATCGAAGGGCTGATTCTTTTCACTTTGGGGTTGCCAAAATACCTGATAGAACCTATGCCGTTCATATTGGCTTCAAGCAAATCGGTGGCATGAACTTCGGCCAAACCTGCCCCTGAGAGTGCGATGCGGGTTTCGCGTGTTATCAGGCAGGCGCTCTCCAGAAGGCTTGCCCCTGCGAGTTCGATATAATGCTTACCGGCTTCTCCTTCGAGCCTGATCTTGCCGCCGCCCGCCAGGTTGGTTCGCAAAATTCTGGTATTAACCACCAGGTCAATTTTTGCTGCGCCACTGATATCAAAGGTCAACTCGCGGCTTTCGACCGGCTCTGTTGAACGCAAATTGCTTGAGCCCAATATAGTCACACGGGTCAACTTAGGGTAAGTTATGGTGATTCTCGTGCGGAGCAGGTTCAGATCCTGATTGTCGCGTATGTTGATGGTCTGGCCTTCTTTTGTTTCCTGACTGATGGTAAGGGAGCCCTCTTTCACCTGAATATCCACAGGTTCCTTTAGAGAAGAGTCGGATTCAACTATCACATGAGGGTTGTTTCCTCTGGTTAGGGTAACACAAAACAATCCGATCAATTCAATGTTTTCAAAATGCGCCAGGGATTTTTTATCTACAACTACCTGGCCGTTGCCTGCAAGCAGCCTGTTGTCGGCACCCTGACACGATGGCAATGCAAGAAACAGTGCAAAAGACACTAAATAACATGGGAAAGGAAAAAAGGTTTTCATTCGCAAAATATTTTCAGGTTTAATACCCTTGAAGCATTACCATTTCTTTTTAATAGAGCCAATTGCCTAAAGCAATCATATTCACTTAGTAGCAGATAGAAGAAGATTCAGTTAATTGCCGCTCCTTATAGTTCCTATGCCGGTGCGGGTCACCGTTTTTTGGGCCGGGCTGCCATAATACCTTATAGAACCTACACCGGTCAAGCTGGCATTGAGTAAATCCGTAGCATAAACTTCGGCTGAGCCGGCTCCGGATAGGCTAATGAGGGTTTCGCGGGTAATCAGGTTGGCGCTCTGCAGGTGGCTTGCCCCCGAAAGATCCACAAAATGCTGTCCGGCTTCCCCTTCGAGCCTTAAATCGCCTGCGCCCGACAAATTGGTTCGCAAAATCCGGGCATCAACTACCAGGTCAATCTCTCCGGCGCCACTGATATCGAAGGTCAACTCGCGACTTTCGACAGGCTCTGTCGAGCTCAAACTGCCTGCTCCCCTTATGCTTACCCGGGTCAACTCAGGATAGGTTATTGTTAGCTTGCTTCGCGTGGGTCGTAGAATCATGTCGTTGCGGGTGCTGATAGTCAGGGTTCCTGCTTTGACCTGAACATTTACAAGTTCCATCAGATTCGAGTCTGTTTCAATGATTACCTGTGGGTTGTTTCCCCTTGTTAAGGTAACATTAAACATTCCGCCTAAATCAATATTTTCAAAACGCTCAAGAGCTAAGGTGTCGGTTACTATATTACCGTCGCCTGCAATAGACCTGCTATCTACAATCACGCACGAAGCCATGGTGGTGAATAATGCAAAGGACACGAACCAGACGTGAAATGGCTTTAAGGTTTTCATTTTTTGATTGGTTTTGGTTTACTGATGTATGACGGCAAGTACTAAAAAATGTTACAGTAGCGCTTTGATTTGATAGCAGGTTGCTGAAACTACCTGCAATGGATATTAATAGCAGCAAATATCTGTTGTGGTCAGTTTCATCTAATTGAATTATTGAGTCCAGTCTCTTATGTAAATACAATTTCAAGCAACTTCAAAAAGATCAATTTTCTTCTTGAACTGATTGATTTTCTATTGTCTGTATTTTTGTGAAAAGATAATCCTATAAACCTTTTGGGTTAAAAGCCTATTTTTAGGCCACCATCTCTCTTTAAAATCAAATCGTTTCCCTGTTGAAACCAGTCATTGGCCGCCTCCTTACCTTATTACCATAGTAATAATAAGGCCGCAACAATTAATCGAACCTTATTACCTTATTTCCCACTTGAGAGTCTAATGGATGTATAAGTTGTTGTACTCAATTCTCATTTTGAAAATAATCCAATAAGGTAATAAGGTTAAAGTTTCTTTGGCAGGGCATTGGTTACTAAGGTAATAAGGTTTTATCAATTCAAGGAATAATCGATTCTTTAATTCTTTGTTAAAACCTTAGCTTTCCCTTTTCATGTTATTTTTATAGGGCAATATTGACCGATAATGAGGAGCTTTTTTACTGCTATGAACGCAAGGTAAATTCGCAAGGAACGCTATGGAAAAAATTAGCGAACTTTGCGAAAAGCTTTGCTCCCTTCGCTTTGCGGTTAAACACTTAATTTGCTTTTTTTTGAAAAACAATGGACAAAGCCTTGCAGATTCTTGGTTTGTCTTTCTCCCGGAAGGGTACAGCAATCAGGTGGCCGACCCAAACTGCCTCAAAAACCTGAGGTCGTTCTCAAAAAACATTCTGAGGTCTTTGATTTGATAAGTGAGCATGGTAATGCGCTCGATGCCCATTCCAAAAGCATATCCCGAATACACTTTGCTGTCGATACCGCAGTTTTCCAGCACACTTGGGTCAACCATACCGCAGCCCATGATCTCAATCCATCCTGTGTATTTGCAAAGGTTGCAGCCTTTTCCACCACAGATGCTGCACGAAACGTCCATTTCGGCCGATGGCTCCGTGAAAGGAAAGAAGGATGGCCTCAGGCGTATTTCCGTGTTATCGCCGAACATTTCGCGGGCAAAATAGAGCAGTGTCTGGCGCATGTCGGCAAACGAAACACCCTTGTCGATATAAAGCCCTTCGACCTGGTGAAAGATGCAATGTGCCCGTGCCGAAATGGCTTCGTTTCTGAAAACCCTTCCGGGGGAAATGGTACGAATGGGGGGTTGTTGGCTTTCCATAACACGAACCTGTACCGAGCTGGTATGGGTTCGCAAGGCAAGGTCAGGGTTCTTGCCAATAAAAAAGGTATCCTGCATATCGCGGGCCGGATGCTCTTCCGGAAAATTCAGGGCACTGAAGTTGTGCCAGTCGTCTTCCATTTCCGGCCCGTCGGAGATAACAAAGCCTATGCGTTCGAAAATGCTGTTGATGCGGTTGCGCACAATCGAAATGGGATGTCGCGACCCTATGGGCGCAAAATTGGCCGGCAAGGTCAGATCGGGTTGTTCCTTACCGTCGGGATTGGTTGCAAGGCTTTGATCAAGCTCTACTTTTCTCAGGTTTATAATTTCTGCTACGCGGTCTTTCAACAGGTTCAGCTGCTGCCCCACTTCCTTTCGCTGGGCGGGGTCGATGGTCTTGAAATCGTTGAACAACTCAGCGATCAATCCTTTTTTTGAAAGCATCCTGATGCGGAAGGCCTCTAATTGCTCCTGCGATTCGGCGCGGAATGCTTCGGCTTCAGCAAGGAGGGTTTTGATTTTTTCCTGCATGAAAATCGAAAATTAATCAAGTACAACAATCCGCATCGACACATCCTGCAACGGCCTGTTGCCCGGCCCGGTCTGCACGGCTGCAATCCGGTCGATCACCTCAAGTCCTTCAACTACCTGTCCGAAAACGGTATAAGCGTGATCAAGGTGGGGGGTACCTCCTTCGGTGGCATAAACCGCACGTTCTTCGGCCGTAAAGGGGAAACCTCTTCGTTGCTCCATCACGTTGAGTTCTTCGTCAGTCCAGAGCCTACCCTGGACAATATAAAACTGGGAACCCGATGAGCGACGCTCGGGATTAATCTGGTCGTCCATGCGGGCGGCCGCCAGGGCGCCTTTGCGGTGAAAAATCCCGGGTACAATTTCTGCTGGCAGGGTGTAGCCCGGGTCGCCGGCTCCAAGCGGCTGGCCTTCAGGCGTATTGCGCGAAAGAGGGTCGCCGCCCTGGATCATAAAAGCATTAATGACCCGGTGAAACAACAGGCCATCGTAAAAACCTTCTCCTGCAAGTTTCAAAAAATTGTCGCGGTGCAATGGAGTTTCATTTAAAAGCTTTATGGTAATATCGCCAAATTCAGTCTCGATTTTTACCCTGGCTTCGTGGTTGTTTTCGGCAGTGCGCGCATGGCCGCACGAAACTAACAACATCAGCAGGGCCAAAAGACTTGGGTACAGTTTCGACATCCGATTATGCTGGTTCATAGCTTTGGGTTTTACAAGCGTCAAAGATAATAAAGATTGAAGCAGACCGCCATTCAAAAAATCAACCAATACGGCACCATATTATCTGGTGATAATCCGGTTAAGGGCCTGGGCAAAAAGCCCCACCTTGATTTTCAACTGGCGGTCGCTCTCGAGCAATTCCATTTGTTCATCAACATCGGTCGAATTCTTGATTTTTTCCTGATTCTGGGCAATCATCCTTTCCAGACGTTTCAACTTGAAAGAGTAAACCACATTCAAAAGATTGTCGCGAAGGTGATCCTCTTCCGATTTTACAAAAATGCGGTGTTTTACCGACCAGTTCTGGCTTAGGACGTGCGGGGTTGAAATGAGGTTAATTGCCATATTTCGAACATCTTCGTCGGGATGGCCTGTGAATTCCTGTATCGGCGGAACAATATCCGTAGTTTGATACCTGGCAAAAATCTCGTAAATCTTTTGGCAGGTAGCGTTGTCGAAATTCAATTGGTCGTCGTTAAAATCATCCACCACAAAATTGAGAAGCCTTACCGAAACCGGCGCCGGCTTTCCAAATTCATCCACTCCTTCGAATTCCAGCATATTGCCGGCATAGAGCAGCAACATCCGGATAACTTCTTTTTCGTGGTGGCCATTGGTTATGTGCGAAGTTTGAACTTGTTGTGGAGCGGTATAAACCTGCTCAGTCACTATTTCCTGAGTGTTGGTTTTTGAATCGCGGGTGTGTTTCAGCCTGACTTGTTTGTTTATCTCATCGATCAACATGCGCTCATCAACCTGCAATAGCCCGCTGCACTTTTTGGAGTAGAGGCTCCGGGCAATGGGTTCGGGTATAAGCGAAATGGTCTGAGCAATCTCCTTGATTAATACGGCTTTGCGAATTGGGTCGTCGCTGCTCTCTTCTAATAATATATTGGTTTTGAACGATATAAAATCAACAGTATTCTCCTCAACAAAGGCTTTTACCTCTGCCGGCCGGTATTTGCGGGCGTATGAATCGGGGTCTTCGCCTTCGGGAAAGAGTACCAGGCGAACGTTCAGGCCTTCTTCCAGAATCATGTCGATTCCCCTGAAAGCAGCTTTTATTCCGGCAGGGTCCCCGTCGAACAACAGGGTAATATTGGAAGTATAGCGCCGGATGAGCCGTATCTGATCAGTAGTAAGCGAGGTACCCGACGAAGCTATCACGTTTTCGATTCCCGCCTGGTGCAACGAAATCACATCGGTATAACCTTCCACCAAATAGCAATTGTCTGCTTTAACGATGGCGTTTTTTGCAAAAAACAGACCGTAGAGGATTTTACTTTTCTGGTAAATGTCGCTCTCGGCGGAGTTGAGGTACTTTGGCTTGTTTTTGTCGCTGGTAAGTATCCGGCCACCAAACCCTAATACCCTACCCGAAAGATTGTGAACGGGAAATAAAATCCGGCCCCTGAAGGTATCGAAGTGCTGGTAGTCTTTTTCTTTCGAAAGGCTTGTTTTTAGCAGGTATTCTTTCTTATACCCGTTTTTAATTGCCAGGCGGGTAAAGGAATCCCACTGGTCGGGACAATAGCCTATGCCGAATTTTTTGATGACCTCGGGCAAAAAACCTCTTTCTCTCAGGTAGGTAAGGGCTATGGCCTTGCCCTCCTCACTCTGGTGGAGGGCTTCTTCGAAAAATTTCTGGGCAAAGGCTGTTAGGTTATACAGACTTTCCTTCTCATCCTGCTCCTGAAGCTGCTCCGGGGTGGGTTTGGTTTCCTCCACTTCGATGGAATACTTTCCTGCCAGGTATTTTAAAGCCTCGGGATAAGTATAATGCTCGTGCTCCATGAGAAAATTCACGGCATTGCCCCCTTTGCCGCAACCAAAGCATTTGTAAATGCCCCGTGCCGGCGAAACATTGAACGAAGGCGTTTTCTCGTTGTGAAAAGGACACAGCCCGATCAGGTTTACACCACGTTTCTTCAGACTTACAAACTCGCCCACTACCTCTTCAACACGGGCAGCATCTAGAATTTTTCCAATGGTTTCGGGCTTAATCATGCTTTTGGATTATTTTGCGAATTTATAGGATTAAATCCTCCCTTCAAGGCATTGTTCATAATTAACGCCAGATGGTACGTTTGACTTACTTTATAGGGGTAGCGCCCTGTTTTGGCTCGAATTTTTAAAAGCATTTATTTGCCATCCGACAATTGAACATTTGTTTTATTTTCAATAAGTTTTATAATTTTGGCAACTTGAAAAACCAAAAATTAACCGGAATTTAACTTTCAACTAAAAATTGATTTTATGGAAACCAACTACCTAACCGACCTGATGCTGCCGCTTTCGCTGGCCGTTATCATGCTTGGAATGGGCCTTTCGCTCACTCCCGATGATTTTAAACGTATAGTCCTGTACCCAAAAGCTGTGGCGATTGGTTTTGTGAACCAAATAATCCTTCTACCTATAGTTGGCTTTCTACTTATAAAAGTTTTCGGAATGGACAACCTGGATCTTGCTGTAGGTGTTATGATTTTAGCAGCCTGCCCGGGTGGACCTACTTCCAACCTGATCGCACATATTTCACGGGGCGATACGGCCTTGTCCATTACCCTTACTGCCATTTCGAGCTTTATTACGATTATTACCATTCCCATAGTGGTGAACCTGTCGTTGTCGTACTTTCTTGCTCATGGAGAATATGTGCCCCTGCCATTGGTCGAGACTATTATCAGGCTTACCCTGATTACCCTGTTGCCGGTTGCTATTGGAATGCTCATCAGGTCAAAGGCAAGAAACTTTGCCCTAAAGATGGACAAAACTGTAAAAATTCTTTCAGGTTTACTATTGTTCCTGATCATCTTTGCCACCATTCTTACCAACCGCGAGATATTTATTCAGGCATTTGAAGATGTTGGGCTGATCACTTTGAGCCTGAATGTTCTCATGCTTTTGATCGGCTACTTTTCTGCAAGAATTTTCCGTCTGAATGTAACTCAGAGCATTACCATTTCGATTGAATCGGGAATACAAAATGGCACCCTTGGCATCATGATTGCCAGCACCCTGCTGCACAACAATGTGATGGCTATTTCACCGGCCGTTTACAGCCTCATCATGTTTATGACCGGAGGTATAATCATTGGATGGATGAACCTGAAGGTAAAAAACAGCAAGCTGGCTCTTAGGTAAACAAGCCTGGGTTTTTCTTACAGCACGACCTGTTAAATCATACTCTTTAAACACCCCGGAACACCGGCTGCCTTTGCCCGGTTCCGGGGTTTTTGTTGTATTTATTAATTTCCGCCGGTACCCTGGGCCTTGACCTTTGATTCACTTCCTTTGCCGAACCCCAAATGCGCCTTGTAACTTGTACAAATTAGCGCAACAAACTTTTAGGCAAAATTGAGCAATCAGTTATTTAACCGGTGATTCTTTTCTTCCCGCCAGAAAAAATCCCTCTGGCGTAGAAAAAAAAGTTGAAAAAATAGAAAAATAAAAAAATACACACTAATTTTACTCAGTCTAAATAAGAATAACAAATTGGCTCCGTTTTTCTTCTCAAAGCGTTTGTAATCAAGGTTTAATAATAAGTTTCTGTGTAGGGTCTGGTGAAATTAAAAATTGCAAAATGTGGGCTTTGGACTCTTCATTTCATTTCAGCCGGACACTTCATTAAGTTTTGAATGAAATTCTTCCTTTAGACTTTGGGAAACGAACAACCTTGCGATTGAAAAATGGTTCGGTTTCCCACCGGTGCAAGCTCAAACTTACATCCATCGGTGGTAATTACTGCTCCGGGTTGCCCGGCACGGTTTCAATTTTGCCTTACCCGGATTATTTTATTAACCATAAAAACTGAGGTATGAAAACACAATTATTAAAATTGTTCTTTTTTCTGTCGATCGTGGTTTACCTTGCAGGGTCGGTCACTGCCCAGCAGGCTATTAACCACAACTCTACCCGCAGCAACCGAACGGGTCAATCTTTTGGTGGTGATCCTGGTTGGTCGTTCGGATTCTTTTCAGGTGCCGCTACCGGATTGAGATCCTCTGAAACCAATCTTTTCAGAGGGCAAGGATTCAGCGGGCGATTTTCGGGCGATTACTTTTTTGGTCGCTTAGGCCTTGGTTTGACCAGCGGATTTGTTTCGGGCAAGTTAAACCAGGATCAGATCAATGCATTTATAGCAGACCGGCAATTCGGCCAGGGAAGCGTGGCAATACGCTCCAACCCATTTAATGCTTACCTGCTTGGAGGTCCTTCATTTAAAATTGGAAATAAAATCCAACTTATTGCCACTTTTAAAGGCGGGCTTTTTTACAACCAGGCAGGTGGCATGGCAGTAAGTCACCCCGGAGCAGTCCGGCCTATTTACGGCTTTGAGCCGGGAGAAGAACCATGGCAATTTGGTTTTAACGGGGGACTGTCACTTTCCTTCGACATAGGCAGGGGTACTGCCCTGATGGTAAGCACCGACCTGTTGCACACCACAACACCTGTTCAATTGCTCGACTTTTCGCAGGGAATTGATATTCCGGTTGTGGAGCAACGGCCTTCACAGATTCTGACAACCGGTATTACGCTGGTTAAAAAGTTTGGCAACCCGCGTGAGATGTTTGGTAATACAAGGCCCGAAGATGGTTTGACAGGTAATTCACCTGATACCCGAAGAATTTTGCCAACGGTAAATAAAATAGAAACCCTTGGAGGGGATGAATTCGCGGGTTCAACAACCAGTACAAGAGGAAGAAGGGGCTATGAATACTACATGGCGCGCAGCTCGGCAGCAAATGTCCCAGCCTTACCCGAAAGCATTCTTCCTGAAGCAAGCAGGCATGCAATTAAGACCAAAGGTACCGGGGCAGATGCGAATAGACTGGCTCAAGAGCCTTGCGGCCCGGTAACCAACAAAATTACTTATCCCGATGGTACTGTCGAAGAGATTACTTTCAGTTGCCCCGAAGATGCAGCGGAGTATTCAATGAGGATTGATGGAGGAATGCCAAACCGGATTTCTATGAATGTAACCGTTCCCAAGCAAACCCAGGGCGCGACCTTTGGTGAGCGGGTGAATGCAGGATTGCAGAGTGCCGGAAATGCGGTTGCCAGTGGAGCCGGCAGGCAGATCATCGCCGGAAGGCTGGTAAGGTCACCAGGCAATACAGCCGATCGAATAGTATCCAGCCACCCTGGTAGCGGCGCCGCTGCGGCCTCTTATGCTGCCACCGGAAGGATTGTAAATAACGTTGGCGTGGACCCGATAGTTGCGGGCCCTTCAGTAAACCTTTACGCAAGGGAGGCCGGAAGCGGACTGGCAACAGGCCGGAGAAGCAGGGAAGCCGGCAGCGGATTGGCAACAGGCCGACGGCAATACGAACCGGTGTTTATGGATGGCAGCAATCAGAGCGATTTGTGCAACCCATGCCTGGTAGAGGTACAGAACCCTCTTTACAAAGGGAGTAGCGAGCACCAAAACCCACTTGCCTCATCGGATAACAGAACCGCTTCCGGCCCCGACGATGATTGCGACGGAATGTCCGAAGGCCTTTTGGTGTCATTGATTGATGCAGTTACAGGCACTTTGGTAGCATCAACCCGAACCGATGCCTGTGGCGAATACTGGTTTGCCAATGTACCCGAAGGAGTTTACTCCATTCAGGTCGAAGGGGAAATTAGTCTTGAAAAAAGCTATCCCGTTACACTAAGCGGACAATCAAGAATGGATATTGCCGGACAAACCCTAATGCCTTTTGAACAATGGCAGCATATTATTTATGCCAGAGCCGATGGTTCGGGCTCCGGTCAGGGCAAGCCCAGCCTGGGCGAACTTTCCCTGGTTTTGGCCGACGACGACGGCGATGGTCTGGCCGAAAGGTTTCATGCCACCGGAAGGTTGACCGATGGCACAACCCGCGATTTTACATCGGATGCAAATCAACGTAGAGGTGGCGGAAAAGCCAGCATGCAGGACTTCCACTTCTCGGTAATGCAGGCTGGCAGCCAGGCCTCGCGTGGCGGAAAGGCTAGCATGAGCGATCTGCACTTCGTCCGTTCGGCAAACGGATACCGTGTTATGGCAACCTTCAGCGATGGAAAGCAACAGGATATTTCGGAGTTGGTAAGCATTCAACAGGTGCGTGGTGTATCGCAGTTTCACCTGCAGGTGGCCGATACCGACGACGATGGAGCGGCTGACCTGATCTGGAGCCCCCGCAGCAATTTTGGAACCACCGCGCAGGCTTCAAAAGTAAGTTTAAGCGACCTGCACATTACTAAAGCTAATAACAGCTACGCCCACAACCTGAATGTTGCTTCGGGCGACCTGGATGGCGATGGAACAGCAGAATTTTTAGTGGGAAACCAGGTGTCAGATTTTGGCTTTTCGAGCTCCGAAGAGGAACAATCTACAGGTTCAGCCAACCGGCCGGGAAACCCAATAAGGGGAATAATCGTTAAAGGTGGACGCAATCCCGGTGGCGATATCGTGGCTACAGGTCGAACAAATGCCCTGGGAGAGGTCGAATTACCCGGCCTTGCGCCCGGTTCCTACACCATTACCCTTGAAACCTCGTATGTGATTTCTGATGCGGTTACCGTTGACTTCAGAGATGAAGACAGCGACGGCGATGGTATTGATGAACGGCGTAATCCCGGCAGGTTAACTACATTGACAGCTTCGCAAAACAGCCAATCGCTCCGGTCTGACCATACCGGAAACCTTCCGGTCCGTTGGTCGCCACCCGAAGTTTTATTAGCAGAAATTGGAAGTATTTTATCCACTTTGAATGAGTTAGATCAGGACCTTGGAGCAGAAAATCCTTCCCTGCGGACAACCATAAATACTACGAGGAGTAATATTAAAAGTTACCGAAATGCCCTCCAGGACTTATCTTCCGATATTTTTCAAAACGACGTTGCGCAATATCAGAGTAAAGTTACTACCATCGACAGGCAATTTATTACTTTGCACCAATCCCTTCAGACTTTGGGTGGGAGCTACCAAACCCTCTCCAATGTATTGAAAACCAAACACGATACCGCGAAGAACTCTATTGGGAATATCAGGTAAGTGAAACAGAGGCCAGACAGGGATTGAATGCGATTGGGCTTCCACTTTGGTCAAAGAGGTTTTTGCTGAATCAAATTTTAAAAAGCCTTCCCCTGCCGTGGTTTGGTTTGCTTAATAAATCTTTGTAGGAGTTGTACCTTTTTCTGAGAACTTGTAAGGTTTTGGGAGGAATTATTTCCTGGTTATTTTCGAAAAATTTCAGCACCAGGGATTCTATAGGAGGCTTGTTGCGGAGCAGCCCGAACCAAAGACTGAATTTTCCTGATTTGGCTTTCGGAACGGCCCTTTCGGATGAACTCATGCGGGCGCCAATAGCCTGGCTCTGATGTTGCCGGTAAAGAATTAAAGGCTCAGGTATAAAGGAAACCTCATCCATGCAGGCGCCTGCTGTTGCTATCCAGCCATCGTGCAAAAACCAGGGACTTTGCGGTACAGGCAGCAACTGCTCAACAACCTTTTTCCTGAACGCCATGGTAGCTCCGGTTACAAAATGGCCCGAAAGTAAAAAGTACATCCCGAACCGATTGCGGTGGAACCTTTTCAAATACTGCTTCTTCAATCCTACCCGCTCAAACATGGTAAGATTCAAATCGTTCAACTGCTCATCCACGATCCGGGCATCAGAAAATACAATCGAAAAAGGACGGTTGTTAAAGAACTGCATAATGGTTGAAGCTTTTTCCGGCAACCACACATCGTCCTGGTCGCAAAGGAACACAAGGTCTTCTCCACACAGACCAATGGCTTTTTCAAAGTTTCTCACTACCCCGACATTCTTTATGTTGACTTCATGCTTCCATCGGATTTCAGGAAATCGCCCTATAAAATCTTTAATAATTTCATTGGTTTGATCCGTAGAGCCGTCGTCGCAAACCACTATTTCGCGAGGCGGAACCGTTTGGTTCAATATGCTCGTAAGCTGTTCAGGCAGATGCCTGCTTCCATTAAATGTGCAAAGCGCTACCGAGTATGTTGTGCTTTGTGAAGCCATTTTAAAATCAAAATTGCAGGCTTAAACCGCCTTCCTGAGCTACGATAAATAATTCGCTGGGCAAAAATAGCCGTTTCAATGAAACTATGAAATGAAGCAGCACTTGTACTGCTTTAATTGAAAAGAAACGAATAGAGGTTCCGGTCTCAGTTCCTGGGAGATTGCTCAAAAAATGGATTTTATAACAATTCCCTACCCTTCACCTCGCTTGTTAATTCAATTTTATGTAAATCTTAAACATTGTTTCGGGTTTTAATGTTAATTTAATGCTTTTTTTGCAGGGTAGGTTTCGAGTGGCGTTTCGTTGTGCTACCGTTGCAATAAATATTTTTGTAAAGCATTAAATCTATTACTCGTGTTCAAAATACCATCGCACATTGATACCCGGGGCAATGAATATCTGGCAAATAAGGAAAAATACCTTGAACTGATAGCCCTGAATCGCACCCGTTTGTTCTCCGTAAGCAACGGAGGCTCTGTAGCGGCTGTTGAGAAGCATCGTTCGAGGGGCAAGCTGCTTGCACGGGAGCGCATCGAACTATTGATTGACCCCAACACTCCTTTTCTTGAACTTTCGCCCATGGCAGCCAACGGGCAATATGGCGATGAGTTTCCTTCGGCAGGCATAGTAACTGGCGTTGGGGTTATCCACGGGCGCGAAACCGTAATTGTAGCCAACGATGCCACCGTAAAAGGGGGCACTTACATCAAGGAGAGCATACGCAAGCACCTCAGGGGGCAGGAAATAGCCATGCAAAACCATTTGCCCTGCGTGTACATGGTCGATTCGGGCGGAGTTTTCCTTCCGGAGCAGGCCGAGGTTTTTCCCGACCGCGACGATTTTGGACGCATCTTTTTCAACCAGGCCAGGTTGTCGGCCATGGGCTGCCCGCAGGTGGCCATCGTGATGGGATCGTGTACCGCCGGCGGAGCCTATGTACCTGCCATGAGCGACGAAACCATCATTGTACGCAATCAGGGCACCATCTTCATCGGCGGCCCTCCACTTGTAAAGGCTGCCACCGGCGAAACAGTAACTCCTGAAGAGCTTGGCGGAGCCGATGTGCATACATCCCAATCGGGCGTTGCCGACCACTTAGCCGAAAACGACCAGCATGCCATCGCCATTTGTCGCAATATTTTCGAAACGCTGCAACCTTCCGAAAAACAGCCCCTTGAGCTGAAAGTTACAGAGCCGCCTGCTTACGATCCCGAAGAGTTGTATGGCATCATCCAATCAAACCCAAAATTGCAAACCGATGCTTACGAAATCATAGCCCGCCTGGTTGATGGAAGCCGCTTTCATGAATTCAAGGCAAAATATGCTACTACCTTGGTTACGGGTTTTGCCCATATCATGGGATACCCTGTGGGCATTATTGCCAACAACGGAGTGCTGTTTGCGGAGTCGTCGCTCAAAGGAGCCCATTTTATAGAACTGTGCAATTTTCGCAAGGTGCCCATTTTGTTTTTGCAAAACATTACCGGGTTTATGGTGGGCAGGAAATACGAGAATGAAGGCCTTGCCCGCGACGGGGCAAAGTTGGTCCATGCAGTAGCCAATGCCAATGTACCTAAAATTACCCTGATTACCGGTGGTTCGTATGGTGCAGGCAACTATGCCATGGCAGGCAGGGCATACGATCCCCACTTCTTGTTCATGTGGCCGGGCGCAAAGATTTCGGTAATGGGCGGACAGCAGGCTGCCCATGTATTGGCGCAGGTAAAACAGGAACAACTTGAAGCCGCCGGAAAGCCTGTTGATCACGATGCCCTGGAGAAAATGAAAGCAGAGATTTTAGCAAAGTACGAAATCGAAAGCTCGGCCTGGTACAGCACCTCGCGCCTTTGGGACGATGGCATTATCGAGCCGCTGCAGACCCGGCAGGTGGTGGCCATGGCTATTGCCATTTCGCAGAACCGTATTTACGGCGAACCGCGAAGCGGGGTGTTCCGCATGTAACCGAAAAGGGAAACACCCAAGCGGCAATTAAAACACCGTGACCAAAGAGATATAGATTTTAACAAAATAATTACAATAAGCAGCCTTCTAACATGAAACCATTCGAAACCATTGCTGCAGAAACCACGAATTATGTCTGTACCCTTTGGTTGTCGCGTCCCGAAAGGCGCAATGCCATAAACCGCCAGATGGTCGAGGAGCTTTCAGTTTTTCTTTCCCAGGCCGAAAACGATCCGCTTATCAGGGTATTGGTACTCAGGGGTAAAGGTGATTGTTTTTGCGCCGGTGGCGACCTTTCGTGGATGAGTCAGGATTTACCCGAAAGCGACCGGCCAGGAATGGTTCTGGCGAACTTGTTCAACAAGTTGTACTTTTTCTCAAAACCCATTGTGGTAATAGTACATGGGGCAGCTATGGGAGGTGCATTCGGGCTTTTGGCCACCGCCGACTTTGTCATGGCCGAAGAGAGCACCAGGTTCAGTTTTAGCGAGGTGAAGCTGGGTCTTGCTCCGGCTACCATTTCACCCTTTGTGGTAAAACGCATTGGACAGTACCGTGCAAGCCAACTTATGACCACCGGCATGGCTTTCGACCCCCGGGAGGCCGTTCGGTATGGCCTTATCGACTTTGCCGGAGTCCCCGACGAAATCGAGTCGTATGCCAAAACCATTACCAAACAAATAACCCTGAACGCCCCCGAAGCTGTGAGAACCACAAAACGCATCATCAGGAAGGTGGCAGATAAAGAAGTGAATTCAGGAATCATCCGATACACCGCCGAAATGTTGAATTCCATCCAGCAATCCGGCGAAGCAAAAGAAGGTATGAGGGCTTTTCTTGAAAAGAGAGACCCCGTTTGGCCAAATCAGTTTTAAAATGAAAAATGTAATCAGAAAGATTTTGGTTGCCAACAGGGGTGAAATAGCTGTTCGCATTTTCCGCACCCTGAGGCAAATGGGCATAAAGAGCGTAGCCATTTACTCCGATGCCGATGCGGGCAGCATGCACATCCGTTGCGCCGAAGAAAGCTACAGGCTTGAGGGCGACAACATAGCATCAACATACTTAGACATAGTCCAGATTATATCCCTGGCAAAGCGCTGCCGGGCTGATGCCATTCATCCGGGCTACGGCTTTCTTTCGGAGTCGTCGGAGTTTTCGCGGGCTGTAAGGGAAGCGGGGCTGGTGTTTATCGGACCGCCCGATGAAGCCATAAGGCTGATGGGCAACAAAATTGAGGCGCGCAGCCTGGTTCAAAGGCTTGGTCTTCCTCTTATAAAAGGCGCTACGGGCACTCCCGGGCAACTATTGGCCAAAACCAACGAAATTGGTTACCCACTGCTGGTGAAAGCCGCAGCAGGTGGCGGAGGCAAAGGCATGCGCATCGTAGCCTCCCAAGAACAGGCAAAAGACATGTTAGAAACGGCATCCAACGAGGCCCGGAATTATTTTGGGAATGGAGAAGTGTATATCGAAAAGTACTTAGACAAACCCCACCATATTGAAGTGCAGTTGATTGGCGACCATTTCGGCAATATGGTTGCCCTGTTTGAAAGGGAGTGCAGCATTCAACGCAGATATCAGAAAATCATTGAGGAAGCCCCAAGCCCCAATGTTACGCCAGAATTACGGGAAGCCTTAATGGAAGCTGCCCGTCGCATCGGCAAAGAAATAGGGTATTTCAATGCAGGCACGCTCGAATTCCTTGTAACGGGGGAACAGTTTTATTTTCTGGAAATGAATACCCGCATCCAGGTCGAACATCCTGTTACCGAGATGATAACGGGAATTGACATTGTAAGGGAGCAGGTAAGCATTGCCATGGGAAATCCCCTTTCCTTCAATCAGCAAGACTTGTCTATCAAAGGGCACGCCATCGAAACCCGGGTGTATGCCGAAGACCCTTCGGACAATTTCAGGCCATCGCCCGGCAAGATTGCTTTTTATAAATCTGCCACAGGAGCTGGCATTCGCGTTGACGGATACCTTGAGTCGGGTGCAGAGGTAAGCAGCATGTTCGACCCCATGATCAGCAAGGTGATAAGCCACGCACCCACCCGGGAGGAGGCACGAATGCAATTAATCAAAAGTCTGGAAGAATACGCCATTCATGGTATTAAAACCAACATACCCTTTTTAATCAGTCTGCTTCAGGCACAGGAGTTTATTGGCGGAGATGCCGACACCCATTTTTGCACAACGCATCTCGATGAAGAATTCAACGCTTCAAACAACTTTTTGCCGGAGCCCGAACTCCTGTTGGCGGCATTTATTTTTGCCACAAGGCAAACGGAAACCAGCAAGGCTTCGGTGTGGAACAAACTCGGTATGTGGAGAATACAAACACGCACCGAAGTTTTTATCAATGGTCAGTCTTTCGTTTGCAACCTGGTTAACTCCGATTTATCGCAAATAATAATGGGTAACGAAGATTCCCAAAAGGTGTTTAATTTAGCAAAAAAATCAGAACACGAAATAATAATTGATAATGAGGGAGTAAGGGTAAGAATATTATACTCCCCGGATGGCCTCGGTAAGTTGTATTTGCAGTATGCAGGGCGGGTAAACGAGGTAATGGTTTCGGGCCGAGTTGCGAAGGAAAATAAAAAACAATCACTCAGCAATGTATCCACAAATGGCACTTACAAAATTATCGCACCCATGTTTGGCAGAATCAGCCAGATAAAAGTTGCACCCGGTGCAACTGTTTACAAAGGAGATACGCTGCTCACGCTGGAATCCATGAAAATGGAAACCCGCATTACGGCTCCTGCAAATGCCCAAATTAAAAATATTGAAGTTTCTGCGGGACAATTGGTGGAAGATAAGCAAGTACTCATGGTTTTGTTGAGTATTTAAATACAGCATTAAACAAATTTTGCGCTTTGTTGAATCAAAGCCTCTGAAAAAGGGTTTTGCTACTAAAGATTCATTTGTTATCTATGATTAGAAGTCCATTTTTGAATGATGAACACAATGTCTTAAGGGATAGGGTGCGGAAGTTTGCAGAGGAAGTAGTAAAACCTATGGCAGGGCAATTAGACGAAACCGAGGAGTTTTCTATTGAGCTGACAGCCAAAATGGGCGACATGGGATTTTTTGGCATTCAGGTTCCAAAAGAGCTTGGAGGCAGGGGACTTGACACTTTGTCGTATATGATTATCGTGGAGGAGCTTGCCCGTGTTGACAGTTCTCAGGCTGCAACCATTGCCGCAGTAAATTCATTGGCCATAGCCCCAATTTTGAAATACGGCACTCCCGAGCAGATAAAAAAATACATTCCACCGTTGTGCACAGGGCGCATGACCTGGGCTTTTGGTCTTACTGAGGAGCATGCAGGCTCCGATGCCATGGGCTCGCGCACCGCCGCCAGGCTTGAGGATGGTTTCTGGGTGATCAATGGCGAAAAACGGCATATTACCAATTCCACATCCGAAATTTCGGGCGGTGTAATAGTTCAGGCAGTAACCAGCGATGAGAACGGCAGAAAAAAACTTTCGGCCATCATTGTAGAGAAGGATACCCCCGGATTTACGAGGCAAAGATCGTTGGGCAAGTTGATGTGGAGGGCTTCAGATACAGGTCGTTTGTATTTCGACAATGTGCGTGTTCCAGCCTCCAACCTTCTTGGCGAAGTGGGGCAGGGAGGGCGCATCATGCTCAACACCCTCGACTCCGGAAGGCTCTCCGTTGCGGCCATTGGTGTAGGCCTGGCTCAGGGTGCCTTTGAAGCCGCCCTCGAACATGCCAAAAAGCGCGAACAGTTTGGTCAGCCTATCTTAAAGTTTCAGGGAGTATCTTTTAAGCTGGCCGATATGGACATGAAAATCGAGCTTGCGCGCAATATGTTGTATCAGGCCACCTGGAAAAAAGATACAGGTATGCAGTTTGCCCGCGAGGCAGCAATGGCTAAGCTGTATTCGTCGGAGATAGCATCAGAGATAGCAGATGAAGCAGTGCAGGTTTTGGGAGCATCGGGGGTATATAAACCCCATCCGGTGGAACGGTTTTTCCGCGACCAGCGCCTGCTCAGAATAGGAGAAGGTACCTCAGAAGTGTTACGAATGGTTATTGCGCGCTATTTAGGACTATAATACCACCATCACCATGGAAAACCGCAAGGAGGACCACCTGAATTTGGCATTTCAATCGCAAATCTCAGCTCAGGATTTGGATAAGCGGTTTTTTTACGAGCCCATGCTCAGCCCCCACCCGGTAAATGCCATTCCCGAATCTGATTTTTGCGGAAAAACGATGCGGCTCCCGATCTGGGTTTCGAGCATGACCGGAGGAACACAAATGGCAGGCATAATCAACAGGAATCTGGCCAGGGCCTGCAACGAGTTCGGTATGGGAATGGGCTTGGGAAGCTGCCGTATCCTCCTCGACGACAACAAACACTTTGCTGATTTCGATATGCGCGAAATCATCGGCAACGACCAGCCCCTGTGGGCCAATCTGGGCATCAACCAGGTTGAAACGCTTCTGAAGCTGGGAAAAGTTGATGAGATTTCAGCCCTTGTGGATAAGCTTCGGGCCGATGGACTCTTTGTGCATGTAAATCCATTTCAGGAGTGGTTTCAGCCCGAGGGCGACAGGCTCAGGAAGTCTGCCATTGTCACCGTGCAGCAACTTTTGGAGTTGGTGCGTTTCCCCATTATCGTCAAGGAAGTTGGTCAGGGTATGGGGTATGAAAGTCTCAGGCAATTGATTGGTCTGCCGCTTGCGGCAATTGAATTTGCAGCTTTTGGAGGCACCAACTTTGCCAGCATGGAATTGAAGCGGGGGGGGGAGGCCGAAAGGGAAATGTTTGAACCCCTGGCCCGGATTGGACACGATGCATACCAAATGCTTGAGATGGTCAATCAGATTATTGACCTGGGGGAAAACCCGGTACGATGCAAGCAATTGATTATTTCCGGGGGAATTCGTTCGTTTCTGGATGGGTACTATCTGGTTAAAAAATCAAAACTACCGGCTGTTTACGGGCAGGCATCAGCCTTCCTGAAGCATGCGCGCGGAGATTATGAAACCCTCAGGCAATATATCCAAATGCAGGCCAAAGGGCTTCAAATGGCTTATGCCTTCCTCAGGGTGCGATAACCGCTGGTTTGTAATCCACATAAATGCAAAATAATGCCTCAGACCAATTTGATTCAAGGCTTTTCACGGCTGAGCTCCGAAGAAAAACGCAAGCTGGTCGAAAACCTCTTTGATGAGCCACACAACGCTGCCGCGATTCTGCGGTCGTTTTTACACCCCAACCCGGCCATTCAGGGATTGCTTTCCGAATTCAGCGAAAACACCATAAGCAACTTTGTGCTTCCTTACAATGTGGCCCCAAACTTTCTTATCAACGGAAAGTTTTACATGGTTCCCATGGTCACGGAGGAAAGCTCGGTGGTGGCAGCAGCATCATCGGCTGCCCGGTTCTGGGCCGACAGAGGTGGGTTCATGGCCAGGACAATCAGCACCCAAAAAACCGGACAGGTACACTTTCTCTTTCGTGATAACCCTGCCTTGCTTTTGCAACACCAACGCGCCATTGAGGCGCACCTGCGCCAGGCAACCTCATCACTGGTAAAAAATATGGAGAAAAGGGGTGGTGGTATTGTAGGCTTCGAAATACTGAACCGAACCGCCGACATTGACCATTACTTTCAGTTGCACGTAAAGTTTGAAACAGCCGATGCCATGGGCGCCAATTTTATCAATTCGGTGTTAGAAGAATGTGCAATGGCTCTTGGCGATTATTTCGAGCAAATACCAGGTTTTGCTCCCTCTGCATACGAGAGGGTGATGGCAATCCTGTCGAATCATGTTCCTGATTGCCTGGTGGAAGTTTCTGTGAGATGCCCTATAGATGATTTGGCGGATGCAGCACCGGAAACTGAAGCCTCCGAATTTGCCCGACGGTTTGTGCTGGCCCTGGAAATTGCAGGTAAGGATATTTACAGAGCTGCAACCCACAATAAGGGCATTATGAATGGGGTGGATGCGGTGGTAATTGCTACCGGAAATGATTTTCGAGCCATCGAAGCAGGAGCCCATGCTTATGCTGCACGCAGCGGCCAATATACCTCGCTGAGCCGGGCATCGGTTTCCAATGGAATTTTTGAATTTACCCTCACCCTGCCTTTAGCTGTGGGTACAGTAGGCGGTCTTACCAAAAGCCATCCTTTGGCGGCACTTTCGCTCGAGATGCTAGGCAGTCCCGGAGCTGCTGAGTTAATGCAAATTGCAGCTGCTGCAGGGTTGGCAAACAACTTTTCGGCAGTGAAGTCGCTCATCACTACCGGTATTCAGGCAGGCCACATGCGCATGCACCTGCCCAATATACTTACCCAATTGGGGGCAACAACGGAAGAAAAAGAGAAGGCTGCAGACTTTTTTAGGGGACAGATAGTCTCCTTTCAAAAGGTATCCGATTTCCTGAACAGCATTCGCTAGTAGATATTGGCTCCTCGGCTGAATTGCAGTTCCATAAGTTGAAATAGTTTCATGATAGTTTAGACTTTATCAAGAATTATGGTTAATTACAAATTATTCGGTATTTAGGGGTTGCCCCAAGAGTCTATTTTTCTGTCATTTTGAACGAAGTGAAAAATCTCAATACATTGTTATTCAGATTCCTCGCTTCGCTCAGAATGACAATCGTATTACTTTTGAGACAGCCTCGAGCGGTGCGCCATCAATCTGCCTTATTACCTTATTTTTGTTGCACAGAACAATTCTTTTTTGAAAAAATGAACACCCTTGACTTTTTTTCGAACGGCAAACTGATGATTTCAGGCGAGTATTTCGTCCTTCACGGTGGTATGTCGCTTGCCGTTCCGGTGCGGTTCGGGCAAAGTCTAAAGGTAGAGTCCAACCCCGGTAGCCCCAACACATTGAAATGGGTTTCCAAAGAAAAAGGCAGGGAATGGCTGCAGGCAACATTTGTTGGCCAAGAGTTTCATTGTGAGTCAGGCTCAGGAAAACATGAATTTCTAAAATCCCTTCTAATTGCTGCCGGACAGATGAATCCATCATTTGCCCAAAAAGCAATGGGAAAACAAGTGGTTACGAATACTGGATTCCCGCTTAGCTGGGGTCTGGGCAGCAGTTCCACCCTGATATCCAATCTGGCTGCCTGGGCAGAGGTGGATGCCTATCGACTGCTTTTTGCAACTACCAAAGGCTCGGGTTATGATATTGCCTGCGCCAGGAGTCAGGTTCCTCTCATGTACAAGTACCATGGCAAGGACCGGAGTCCTTCGGTAGAGCCTGTGGATTTCGAGCCGCCTTTTGCAGTCAATCTCTGGTTTGTATATTCCGGAAACAAGCAAAGCAGCGCACAGAGTATTGAACAGGTGTCCCAGACCATGTTCACCCGCGAAAGAGTAGCAATGATATCAGCGCTTTCATTCAGGATGCAATCCGAAACCAACTTCGAATTGTTTATGAAGCACATGCGAGACCATGAGCGCCTTGTAGCAGAAGTAACCGGAAAAACACCGGTACAAAAGGAGCGATTCAATGATTTTCAGGGAACCATAAAATCACTTGGAGCATGGGGAGGAGATTTCGTTTTGGCAGCCTCGCATTGGGATGAATTGCTCGTAAAGCAGTATTTCCATGATAAAGGATGCAAGGTGGTTCTGAGTTTTCAAGAAATGGTGTTGAACTTTTAGCAATTTCGCAATAGCGCACTAAGGGAGCACATACAAGGTTGTAATTCTGTGTATTCATGAGAAACGGGGGTTAGGATTGCAGGTAATTTTCAATAACGCAATAATCTATTTTTAAAATGGAAGGAGTATTGGGATGGGAAAGCCCATCGAACATAGCGCTGGTAAAGTATTGGGGTAAATCGGGAAACCAGTTGCCAATGAATCCTTCCATAAGTTTTACGCTGAAAAACAGTGTGGTAAGGCTAAAGGTGAAATATGAAACTGCCCGCACCTCTCAAACTGTGCTGCAAAGGTTCACCTTAAACGGCCAACCAAACGAAAAGTTCCAACTACGTATACAGGGCTTTTTGGAAAGTATGAAGTCCCGGTATGCTTTTCTGGACAGCATTGTTCTCGAAATTGAAAGCCAAAGTACTTTTCCCCATTCGGCCGGCATTGCCTCCTCGGCTGCTGCTTTCGGTGCTTTGGCCCTAACGCTTGAAAGCCTGGAAACTATTCTTGGTAACAAAAGTGGCCATTCAAATTCTTTTTGGCAAAACGCCAGCCATACTGCCAGGCTTGGAAGCGGAAGCGCCTGCCGGTCGGTTTATGGGGGATTTACCCTCTGGGGCAAAACTCCTGCGCTCGATGAATCGAACAACGAGTTTGCAGTGAGGATTGACCCCAAAATTATACATCCGGTTTTCAGCAACATCCGCGATGCCATTCTGATTGCCGACGACAGTGAGAAGTCTGTATCAAGCAGCCAGGGGCATTCCCTGATGCAAAACCATCCTTACAGGGAAACCAGAATAGGTCAGGCTGAAAAGAATATTAACAACCTGTTGCACGCCCTGAAAACCGGCGAAGAATCCCTGTTTGTAGAAATTGTCGAAAATGAAGCCCTTTCGCTTCATGGCCTGATGATGACATCGAACCCGGGATTCGTTCTGATGAAGCCTGCAACCCTTGCCATGATTGAAAAAATAAGAAAATTCAGAAAGGGTACCGGCATCAATGTTTGCTTTACCCTCGATGCAGGCCCAAATATCCATCTGGTTTACTTCGACAAGGACAGGCAACTCGTAAGCGAATTTGTTGATAAGGAGTTGGCCGGACTTTGTAAAAATGGCAACTGGATTGACGATATGGTAGGCACCGGGCCTGTGAAACTTTCATTGTAATTTAGAATGGAAAGTACAGGGGAAGCCGTTTTTGGGAAAATCATGCTTTTTGGCGAATACGGCATATTGAGCCAGGGGCGTGCCCTTACCATACCCTTAAAGAATTTCTCAGGCACTTTGCGATTCCCTGATTCAAATCCCAACGAACGCCAGGCCGCTCTGAACAAACTCCTGTTTGCGTATCACGATTATTTATCGGCCAGGGAGAGAGCACCAGACCATTTTGGCATTAGTTTAAGAACCTTTGAAAAGGAGCTGAAGGAAGGACTGTATTTCGATTCAGACATTCCGTCCGGATACGGGGCAGGAAGTTCCGGGGCGCTTGTGGCAGCTGTTTACAGGCGGTTTGGTTTGGAAAATTCTACAATGCGTCAATGCAAAAATTTTCAGGATTTGCAGGAAAACCTTGCAGCACTCGAAGCGTATTTTCATGGGACAAGCTCCGGAATCGACCCCCTGAGCTGTTTTTTAGGCGTGCCATTGGAGTTTTCTCCAACCGGAGGCGCCAGGGTCGTAAATCTTTCGAAACAAAACCTACCCGAAAAGGCCGGATTTTTTTTAGTCGATTCCGGATTTCCCCGCAAAACAGGTGAACTTGTGAAACTGTTCAGCCAAAAAAGCCAGGAGGAAGCCTTTAAGATTATGATGCAAAAAGGGTACAACGCAACGGTATCTTCATGTATCGACAGTGTTCTATCGGGCGATTTCAGTAGGTTTCAGGAGGCTCTAAAGCACTTGTCAGGCTTGCAGTACAACCATTTTTCAGAAATGATACCCGATGGTTTGCTGAAACTCTGGGAGCATGGTCTGATGCACCAGCAATATACCTTAAAATTGTGCGGCGCAGGTGGAGGAGGGTTTATCCTTGGGTTTACAGGTGATGTTGCCCAACTGCAAAAAATCGGGATAGAGTTTCCGGTGATTGAAATTACCTTGTAGCAGTATTGCCAGATTTGTTTTCTGTGGTATCTACCTGTTAATTCGGGGTGTCAAGGTAAAACCCAATAAAGCCATTGCCAAAGTTTTGCAGTAAAATCCGTAATTTTCCATGTTTGTCCTTTAAAATAAAAATACCATATCTTTGCTCCCTTACTTGCAAATTATGCAATACAACCAAATAAAAGTGGAGCTGGAGAATCCAAGCTTTTGAAGCATTCAAGTATAGTCAAGAATTCAAACTTTGAATGATGTCCTATTGGGTAAGGCAGGGTAATCAACTCAAGAGCTAATTAATAAGCACCAACAATTTATATCCTACCTATATCCTAACTTTAACCTAAATGATTTTTACAATGAAAAGAGGACTTTTAGTTTTATCGGTTTTGGCTATTCTTGTTTCAACAACCGGTTGCCGCCGCGCCGACAGGGCAGGATTTGACGAGGAAGGGAATTTGTACGGACAAATAAGTATTTCCGGAGCATGGGCCATGTATCCGATGACCGTAAGGTGGATTGAAGAATTCAGGAAAGAGCACCCGAATGTTAGAATTGATGTGTCAGCTGGTGGGGCTGGCAAGGGGATGGCCGATGTGCTTTCAGGAATGGTTCATCTGGCGATGGTTTCGCGCGAAATCACCCAGGCAGAGGTTGACCAAAACGCCGTTTACTTTTCTGTGGCTAAAGATGCAGTAGTGCCAACTTTTAGCATGAACAATCCGAACAGGAATTTAATCCTTTCCCAGGGATTAGCCTTAAATGATTTTCGCCAGATATTTCTTGAAGATTCCCGTAAAACCTGGAACACCTTTATTCAAGGTGCAGGCAACGACCCCGTCAATATTTACACCCGTTCTGATGCCAGCGGAGCAGCCCAGGTATGGGCGGAGTTTCTGGGAAAATCACAGGAAGACCTTCTTGGCGTTGGGGTATTTGGCGACCCCGGTATTGCAGACATCGTACGCAACGATATGTTTGGAATAGGATTTAACAATATAGCTTTTGCTTTCGACATAACCACAGGGAGGCCTTTCGAGGGTTTGGGTATAATCCCCATTGACCTGAATGAGAATGGCACCATTGACCCTGAGGAGCAATTTTATGGGAATCTCGACCAAATGATGAATGCAATTGCTACAGGCAAGTATCCTTCGCCGCCTTCGCGCAACCTGTATTTTGTTACATACGGTAACCCGACAAATGTTGCAGTGGTGGAGTTTTTGAGGTGGGTTCTTCAGAAAGGACAAGATTTCACTAAAGAAACAGGATTTGTAAACATCACTCCGGAAGTGGGTGAACAGGAACTACAAAGATTGCCCGAAACACAGGGCAACTAAAATTTGATTTTTAATTTTCCCGGTTATAATATGTTTTTCAAGATCAGGAAACTTACTGATAAAGGTTGGTCAATCTGGATTAAAATTGCAATTGGGCTGGTAATTCTTTTACCGATTTTTATAGGCACCCTGCTTATAGCCAGGTCAGCACTAGTTATTGAAACCAATGGCCTTTGGAACTTGCTCTTTTCTTCGGAATGGAGGCCCATGCGCGGTGAATTCGGATTTTATCCGTTTATCATCAGCTCCGTATATGTTACCACCTTGGGGGTAATGTTAACGGCTCCTATCTGTATGCTCTCGGCTATTTATCTTACTCAATATGCCTCGGCAAGGGTACTACGGATTATTCAGCCGGTGATCGACATCTTGGCCGGAATACCATCGGTAATCTATGGTGTCTGGGGGATATTAATCATTGTTCCATTTGTAAGAGATTACCTTGCCCCATTTCTGGGTTATCAAACTACTGGTTTTAGCATCCTTGCGGGCTCGATGGTGATTTCGGTTATGTTGATTCCGTTTGTTCTGAATATCCTGATAGAAGTATTGAAAACTGTTCCTATGGAACTAACGGAAGCTTCCCTTTCGCTGGGTGCAACAAAATGGCAGACCATAAAGTTTGTTGTTCTTCGAAAGGCTGTACCGGGTATTGTGTCTGCATTTGGTCTTGGCGTTTCACGCGCTTTCGGCGAAACCATTGCCGTGCTTATGGTGGTTGGGAATGTGGTTGGGGTGCCGCAAAGCATATTCGACCCCGGGTACCCGCTACCGGCCCTTATCGCCAACAACTATGGTGAAATGCTTTCTATACCCATGTATGATTCAGCTCTGATGTTTTCAGCCTTGATCTTGCTGGTTGTTGTAATGTTTTTTAATGTCATGTCGAGGACTCTGATTATAAATCTTGAAAAACGGGTTTAATCATTATGTGGAAAAAGATTGAATCTCGTATTTTTATGGTCCTGATGGTAGTCAGTGTGCTTTCATTGGGATTCATATTGTTGCTGATAATTTTCAGCGTAGTGTACCGTGGCCTTCCCCACCTAACATGGGAGTTGGTGAGCCAGACGCCCCAGGGAGGCTTCTACATTGGCCGCAACGGCGGTTTGCTAAATGCCATCATCGGGTCGCTGTACCTGTCGGCAGGCGCCGTAATTTTGGCGCTCATGCTGAGCCTGCCCATTGCCATTGCAATGAATATCCACTACCGGAAAAATAAGAAACTGATAAACTCCATACGCTTTGTGCTCGATTTGCTCTGGGGCATGCCAGCAATAGTGTATGGCGCATTTGGATTCACCTTGATGATTTATCTTGGGATAAATGCCAGCCTCCTCGCCGGAATAATCACCATAGGATTGTTCATTCTGCCCATATTGACCCGTTCTATGGACGAAGTAATGAAGAATGTTCCCATCACTTTGTTAGAAGCAGCTTTCTCCATGGGGTCAACAAAGGCAGAGGTGTCGTTCAGGGTATTGATCAGGCAAACCTTTCCCGGAATAATTACAGCCGTACTGCTTGGGTTTGGTAGAGGAATCGGCGATGTTGCAGCAGTACTTTTCACTACCGGTTTTTCCGACAATATCCCAACTTCTCTTACCCACCAAACAGCAACCCTACCCCTTGCCGTGTTCTTTCAGCTTGGCTCCCCAATCGAACAGGTACAAAACCGTGCATTTGCAACGGCTTTGTTGCTTACCATAATTATCCTGTCGGTTAGCATTGCTTCACGCTATTTTGGAAACCGTTTTAAAAAATCCATCATCAAGTAATTATGCAAAGAGGTAAAATTTCCATACAAAATCTGAATCTTCATTTTGGGAAACACCACATTCTGAAGGATGTAAACATCGAAATTCCGGAAAAGCAACTCACGGTAATTCTTGGCCCTTCGGGATGCGGAAAAACTACCCTGCTGAAAACCTTAAACCGCCTGGTTGAACTTGACGACATGGTGAAGATCGATGGCAAGATTTATATTGATAATGAAGACATATTCCAATCTTCAGCTGATGTTACCGATATCAGAAGAAAAATGGGTTTGCTTTCTCAAAGGCCTTCGCCTTTGCCCATGAGCATTTTCAAAAATGTTGCCTACGGCCTTTCAATTAATGGTGTGCGCAGCAAAAAGAAACAATCCCCGTTGGTCGAAAAAAACCTCAGGGAAGCCAACCTGTGGGATGAAGTGCAACACAGGCTCAAAGACCCGGCTATTAAACTTAGTATCGGGCAGCAACAGCGGCTTTGCCTGGCCCGGGGGTTGGCTGTAAACCCCCAGATTATCCTTGCCGACGAGCCAACCTCGGCTCTCGACCCCATCTCTGCAAAAGTCATTGAGCAGCAGTTTATGGAACTCAAACAAAACTATACGGTAGTTATGGTTACCCATGTTTTGAGGCAGGCACGTCGTCTTGCCGATTATGTGGTTTTTATGTATCTTGGCGAAGTAATTGAACAGGGCCCCGTGCAGGAGTTCTTCGAAAACCCAAAAATGGAAAAAACCCGCGAGTATCTAAAGGGAGCGTTTAATTAGGATAATATTGTATTTTCTAAAATAGCGTTTGATTGCCAGTATCCAGAGAAAATTTTGCCTGAACTGCCGTATGGCAGGTATTTACTTGCTGCAGCAAATTTCGATAGGTGAAAAACTACAGTGCGTTCAGCTATAAATTTTAAAAATATTACCAAATGAAAAGAATTACAGTTTTTATTGGTTTACTGTTCATAGGCTTTTCAGCCTATAGTCAGTTTTCTCTTTCGGGAGATGTATTAATACGGTCAGAATTTCGCCATGGCTATCGCCGCTTACCCATGCCCGAAGAGGAGGCCGCAGCCTTCGTGGGGCAACGCTCCAGGCTCATTCTCGACTTCAGGGCCGACCGGGTTACAACAAAAATTTCCTTTCAGGATATACGGATTTGGGGACAGGATGAACAACGAGTCCAGTGGCCATCGCTTGGCCTGCACGAAGCTTGGGTGCAATTGGCACTTACCGACAGCTTGTTTGTAAAAGCAGGCCGCCAGGAACTCAGATTCGAAAACCAGCGATTCTTTGGAATTAATGATTGGATTTTTCCCGGCCAAAAACACGATGCACTTACCCTAAGGCACATCGGACGAAGAGGCGAGTTGCATGTTGCCTCTGCTTTCAACCAGGTCGATTTTAGAATTTTCGGAACAGATTACTGGGTGAATAATTACAAAACCCTCAATTACATTTACTATCGAACAAGGTTAGGCGAAAACATTACAATGTCGCTTATGGGTGTTGCCGATGGGTTTCAGAATCCTGCCAACCCTGAACTATTGTATGTAAGGGGAACGTGGATTCCGATTTTTGAATACCGTTTAGGGGACCTGCTTTTCACCCTCAATCCTGCCTTTCAGCACGGACGAAGCCGCCTGGGCGCTGAAATTAACGCTTGGTACCTGATGGGCGGTGTTACAGCCAATTTGAACCAGCAGGTATCTTCCATGCTTGGCGTTGAAGTGTTTTCCGGAAATAATGGCCTCCAACCTAATGCTACCGACAGAAGTTTCGACTTCCTTTATGGCGCCGCCCACTCTTTTTTGGGATATATGGATTATTTCACACGGATGCCTCAGGATGCCCGTGGAGCAGGTCTTATTAGCCCCCACCTGAGAAGCGAATTCCGCTTTACCACTAGAACAAGGCTCGACCTCGACCTTCATATGTTCTTCCTGCAAAACAATTTCGTACATCTGGGCGCTCCCATTGATAAATTCCTTGGAACAGAAATAGATGCCAAGTTTTATTACAGCTTCAACGATATTACGCAATTGGCCTTTGGATATTCTGCATTGTTTGGCACCCAATCCATGGAAATCATCAAAGGAGGTCGCAACGAAGAGTTTGCCCATTGGGCATTCGTAATGCTTCGGTTCCGCCCCAGGTTTTTATAGAAATACAGTTTATGGTTAAAGTTTTGATCATTCGCTTCAGCTCAATAGGTGATATTGTGCTTACTACACCGGTGTTGCGTATTCTTAAAAATTCGCCCGGCCTTAATGCTGAAGTGCATTATGCTACCAAAAAGGCTTTTGCCTCGTTTTTGGGCAACAACCCGCATATCGACCTTGTGCACACCTACGACGGCAATCTGGGTGACCTGATCAAGAGACTCCGGGCCGAAAACTTTGATTATATCATTGACCTGCATAACAATCTGCGGTCAACCCTTGTGAAATTAGCCCTTAGAAAGCCATCGGCTGCTTTTCATAAACTGAACATCGAAAAATGGCTGCTTACCAAATTTAAGATAAACCGCCTGCCTGCAATGCACATCGTTGACAGGTACCTTGCAGCGGCCGGTAAATTTGGTGTGCAGAACGACCACAAAGGCCTCGATTTCTTTCTGCCGGCAACCGGTGCAGACTGGCCCGAAATCGTTCCCAACCACTTCAAAAGTGGTTTTATAGGTTTCGTTATTGGGGGCATGCATGCTACCAAGCGCATGCCCCTAAACAAGATAATGGAGATTTGTCGGCTTCTGGATAAACCGGTTGTGCTCCTTGGCGGAGCCGATGATGCCGAAAATGGAAAGAAAATCGCTGAAGCATTGGGTAGCAAAGTTTTCAACGCGTGCGGCAGGCTTTCGCTCAATGAGTCAGCCCTCCTTGTAAAAAAGGCCAGGGTGGTCATTGCGCACGACACAGGTCTGATGCACGTTGCAGCCGCTTTCAGCAAACCCATTGTTTCCATTTGGGGCAATACCATTCCCGAATTTGGAATGTATCCGTATATGCCGCAAAGCCCCGAACGGTCGTATATATTAGAAATTAAAGGCCTTCCATGCCGGCCCTGCCACAAAATAGGCTACAAAAAATGCCCCCAAGGGCATTTCGATTGCATGGAAAAAATCGAACCTGCACAGGTGGCACAGGCAGCGTTAAAGTATTTTTGATGCTAATTGTTCAGAAAAGGATTATGTTTCCTTTCCTGCCCTATGGTTGTTTCAGGCCCATGTCCCGGGTAAACCTTTACATGGTCGGGTAGGGACAACAACTTTTCGGTAATTGAAGAAATCAACAAATCGTAATCTCCGGTTGGCAGGTCGGTGCGGCCAATGCTGCCTCCAAACAATACATCGCCGACGATTACAAACCCCTCTTTTTCATTGTAGAAACAAAGACTTCCGGCAGCATGGCCCGGGGTGAGTAAAGCTTTGATTTGCCGGTTGCCATAAGCGATGGTTTCCCCGTCAGCGATGAATTTGGAAGGGAGTACCGGCACTTCAGTTTCAAAGCCAAAAACCTTTCCGTACTCCGGGCTTCCTTGCATAAAAGGCAGGCTGTCGGGGTGCATTTGGGTTACCTGCCCGTATTGCTCTATGGCAAAATTATTTCCAAGAATATGGTCTATATGTGCATGCGTGTAGAGAATGCCTTTTACTGTCAATTGTTCTTTTTTGATAAAATCGGCTAATTGCTTTTTTTCGTGCGCTTCATAGCATGCCGGGTCAATGATCAGGCATTGGCGGGTTTCGTCGTAAATAACATAGGTGTTTACCTGAAACGCATTAAATGTCAGCGTTTTTATGTTGGTCATATTGTTACTTTTTTTAAAATCAGCAGCAAAGGTAAGAAATGGGATTTTGAAGGAGGGGTTTTTATTACCTATTTTATAAAATTCGGAATTGGGAAAGAAGATTTTGGTCTAAAAAGTACCGGAGATTCAGGTGGTAGGGCTATATCCCTTATGCGTTCTGTGCCTTGCTGATTCATTGTAACATGTAGAAACCATTCTAATAATAGGGAAATCCTAAACCAGGCTGTTTTACATTCTTTTACCACCGCTCATAGCAGCATTTCTCAGCCTGTTTTTAAGAGAAGGGTGATAAAAATCAAAGCTGCTTAAAGCGCCTTTGGTTATGGTTTCAAGATTATTAAGCATCTTGCAGTATTGATCGGAGCCTACAATCCTGGCAGCAATGGTATCGGCTCTATATTCGAAAAATCGCATGCCGGGCATAATTAAAAAATACCACAATAATCCCAATGCCCCACCACTTGCCATTAAAATTAACAGAAATTGAAGCGTAGGAAAAACATCATCGTATCTCAAAATATAGGTTATCACTTTGCTATAGGCAACTGCCATAACAATATTGTAAATATATAGATACAACATGTGATTTTTCTTTACATGCCCCAGTTCGTGAAGCACAATTGCATAAAAGTCGTCACGGTCTAAGTTTTCATGCAAATCTTTGCTGATAATAATGATGCTGGAAAAAGGTAAAGCCCCGAAGGTAAGTGCGTTGGTAAAATTTTTTTCATGCACAAACACCTTTGCATGTATGCCTAATTCGCGCAGAAGCCTGTTCTCGGTTTCCAAATCACGGTTTTTTGCCCGCATTGCATACAGGTATGGCTTGATTATAAAACCGTATGACAACAAAATAGAAAAGAAAATGACCACACCAATAAAGGAGCCGAATTGCAGGTATATAGCAAACAATGTTCCATACGCAACGGACAAAAGGGCAAGCTCCTTTAAAACTCCCTTGCGACCTCCCAAACCTATAAGGGAATCTTCCGAAGGCACTTTGAGGTATTTTTCTATCAAAAAGTTTATCAATTTGCCTGATGCAAACAGCACCATACCTCCTATGCACCCAATGAAAAAATCTCTTAAAAGCATTGTGAGTAAATTTCAATTAAAACGCATGGATAGCTGCTCCTTTTCTCCATCCGTCCAAAATTAGGGTTTTTAAAAACATACTTGCTTTTCCCTTAGGGAAAATGTAAATTTACCTCATGAAGCATTTCTATCAAACATAAAATTTTTAGTTGCGGCAGCAAGACAGCAAATCTTTTAATGTAAGTATATGAATAAGAAGCTTTTATCCATCAGGAAAATTCTACAAATAGTAACTTCTATACTTTTTGTACTTATTATCATTGACTTCTTTGTAGAATTTCTTCCATTTAGGGGGGTAATAATATCGTTTGCAATAATTTTGGGCATCATAAATTTCTTGCTGATAGCATATTTCCACAAGAAAAAGAGCTAAGACTTGTAATTGTATCTGGGTAAATTCCCGGAGAACTTGGTTGAGGGGCGGAGCTATATGCCACTTCGCGCGGCCAGGTAACACTATTTTAATGGGTGCTTTTTTCTTAAAATCCAAAAACACCGACAGACTCTCCATATATTTGTGCACAACACAAAAGCAGGCAACATAACTATAAGATTATACAAAAAAGGTTCCCGAATTGGGAATTATTTTGTATTTTTGTTGCATGGTTTAACCTCCATGGTAAGAATTTTTGCAAAAAGCACATTAAAGGAATTTTGGGAGAGGTTTCCAGACGCCGAACAGTATTTAAAAACCTGGTATGATACAGCAATGAGTTCCGATTGGAAATCGCCATCAGACGTTAAACAATCTTACGCAAATGCAAGTATTTTGAAAGAAAGCAGGGTTGTTTTCAACATTAAGGGCAACTCTTACAGGCTGGTTGCAAAGTTTAATTTTGAAAAGCAATGGATTTTCATTCGATTTATAGGAACTCATAGAGAGTACGACAAGATAGATGCAAATACAGTTTAATTGAAAAAGCAATGAATATCAAGCCTATAAAATCTCTGGCAGACTACAAACTAACGTTATTGAGACTGGAAGAAATCTTTGACGCACCTGTTGGTACAACCGAAAGCGACGAAGCAGATATTCTTGGGTTAATGGTGGATGAATTTGAAAAAACCCATTACCCAATTGAAGCTCCTGACCCCATTGAAGCTATAAAAATCAGAATGGAAGAATTACAACTAAAACAGGTTGATTTGGTGGGAGTCATTGGCAGCAAAAGCCGGGTTTCGGAAGTCCTCAATCGCAAAAGGAAACTCACGGTTGAGATGATTCGTAATCTGACGAGGCGTCTCAATTTGTCGCCGGATTTACTTATAACCGATTATCCATTAGCGTCTTAATTATGTTCGTTGCACCAAACATTTGTATTTGTTTCCGGTTCTCACAATGAATTGATACGCTTCAATAATCAGTATAGCGCTGCATGGCAAGAACTTATGATTAACCTATAACAAATTTTACCGTTCGGGAACTTTTTTTGACCTCTTGGAAAATTTGACTCCAAAAAATTTGCTTTTCCGTTCCACCGTATTGTAATTTTAGGTTAGGATACTTTTCTATTAACAATTAAATTTGTAATCATGGAAACAAGAAAATTGAATTTTGAAGAAATGACTCAGATTGTGCTCTAACCCCCTAATTCACTGGACAAAATTTGTGTAATCAGATTAGTACAGTAAATTAGCAGATCATGAGTAAAATTAAGCGAAAATTCGACTTGGATGAGAAACTCCAGGTTCTGCGGGAAGGA
>Ga0208735_100032_pt1 | contig 94758 bp, 84 predicted proteins | sample Subbio12Aug_8Aab_FD_184829 | JGI IMG/M metagenome (GOLD analysis project Ga0208735, IMG submission 184829) | Serpentinite rock and fluid subsurface biosphere microbial communities from McLaughlin Reserve, California, USA - CR12Aug_8Aab (SPAdes) | ecosystem: Environmental > Terrestrial > Deep... | reverse complement strand
GGCTCCTTCCGGCGAACCCGGCGCAACCCCTTCCACTTTCGATTCCTTCACCATTTCCCAACTCCTTTTTCAGACACGATTTAACCCCAAATTCGTGTCCAGAAAAATCGGGGGCGGCTCAACGCAGGCTTTCCCTACGTCAAGGCGAGTTTGTTAGACTCTCCGCGACAGTGCGAGGCGGTACGGGCATGCATCCCGGCGCACCTTGTACCGCGGATGTAAATCACTCCTCCTCAACACTCGATCCTTCGAGTCTTATGTCTCTCGCAACACCCTTCGAGCGCCTGATTAATTTCGCTATTGGTCGGCGCGGCACGATGGCTTTCGATGCGTTGATGGTCACCTGTCTGGTGACCTATGTCACTGCATTTCTTTCGATACGCAAAGCCACAAACATATCCTTCGCCATCCTACTCCTTCTGGCGGCCTTCCACTTTTTGCGCCATCAAGGCGCACTGAAGACTGCGGCCGCAATCAAAGGTAGTCGTTTGCTAATTGTGGCGCTGGCCTCGCTATTTTTTGTGGTGCTGTTGGGTATGTTGCTGCGGGGGGGGGGCGACCCTGCTGATCTTGATGGCCCGTCGCGTTACATGTTAGCCGGGCTGCTGCTGCTATTTTTTCTCGACAAGCAGATTCGGTTCGTTCAGATACTCGCAGTTGCTTGCCCAGTGTCACTGATTCTTGCCCTGCTTGCAGCGATGGTTAATCCGGAAGTGGCGACCAGATGGGGGGGGCGCTTCGCAACTTCGTTTGTCGATCCGAACACGCTGGGCAGCTACGCCGTCATCTTGTCTTTCATGACGCTGTTGACACTCGATGCGCTGGGTCGAGATAGGCCATGGCTGAAATTCTTGAAGTACGCTGGAATTGCTGCGGGCGTTCTTCTTGCCACCATGGCAGCTTCCCGCGGTGGGTGGGTGGCCGTCCCGGCGCTGCTCGCGCTGTGGGCCCTATTCAGGTCACGTCTTGGATCGCGCCGGTTGGCGTTTAACGTGCTTTTTATTGCGGGGTTCATTGCGCTGGGATTATTGCTGATGCCAGACGTCGCGACACGGGCGGCGGGCTCTGTCGGCGAAATACGCAGTTCGCTGGACGGGTCGAACACCGAAACGGCTGCAGGACAGAGGCTGAGCATCTGGAAGTTGGGGATCGCGCTATTCGTAGAACGCCCGTTTTCCGGATATGGTAGTGCGGGCGTACGTGAGCAACTGGCCCTTCCTGAATTTGCCACGCTCGCGAGTCCAACGATCAACACGGGCTTAATTTACGGCGGGCCGCACAACGATCTGCTTGGCATGCTGCTCGGTTCGGGGATTCTCGGTGCCGTCTCGTTCGTACTCATTCTGTTTGTGCCAGTATACTTTTTTTGGCGGCGCCGCAGCGCAGCGGAGCATGATGTCCGGCTTGCCTGCGAGCTCGGTATTTGCCTCGCTGTAGGGGTGTTCGTTTGTGGTTTGACTAACGAAATGCTCTCTCTTAAATACCTCGCGTCGTTTTACGGCATCACGATCGCCGGGCTCGCAGCGCAGGTGCTGGGCGCAACCCCTCGGCCGGGTCACCAATCGCTCTAACCATTTCTGGATTTCATGGCAACCTACGATTACTCAATTACCTTTGCTTGCTACAACCAAGCCGCCTACACGCGCCAGTGCGTGGATAGCCTGGTGCGGCACGGCGTTGACTTGGCGCGAGTCGTAGCGGTCGACAACGGCTCGGCTGATGGCACGCGTGAATACCTTGAATCGATCCCTCTGGGTGGCCGCATTTTCAACAAGATTAATCTCGGTTGTGGCGTTGCATGGAATCAAGGCGCCCTTGCACTCCAGACACCGTGGACGATTGTGATGAACAACGATGTGCTGGCATCACCCGGCTGGATAGAAGGCCTGATCGGAACGGCTGAAAATCGAGGGATGCACATTATCTCGCCGTCGATGATCGAGGGTGACGCTGATTATGATCCCGATGTCTATCTAGCCGACGCATCAGCGCGGATGAAATGTGTTCTCCGAGCTAATGTGCCGCATGCCGTGTGTGTCGCCATTCATGAATCGGTATGGATGGATATTGGCTACTTTGCATCCATACCGAAACTTTGGGGATATGAGGACACCATGTTCTTTCATGCGGCGCGTAAGGCGAATATCCTCTCCGGAATTACTGGGGCCTCCTGGCTACACCACTTCGGATCCATTACGCAAACGGCGATGAAACGTGAGCGGGGCCTGACTGAGAAGCAAGGTTTATCAGGCCGCTACAACTACCGATTGCTCAATGAGTCTTGGTTGCAACGGAAACTGCAAAAGTTGCGCCGGGGCAGGCAATTGAAAGACTGGAGAAGAAACGAGCTGGCGCAATACGGTATGACACTTCATGGCGTTCGCAAGGACGGTCAATTCATCTGGCTCTGATTGGTGCGATGATGCATCGTTGGATGCGTGTGCGCATGCATCCCATATGCAATTTCACCCGAATAATTCGTTCACGATCAATGACATGGCGAGGGCTGCTCACAGAGGCCAAAGTATGGTCATATCCTGACCTTTGGACGGAGTCAGGGATGAATCGGAAGATGCTGCGGGATGCAAAGTCCTTCTTGTCGTTCGTTCATCCCGCCCGTGCTTTCGTCTGGCTGGATTGAATGAGAACGGACCCCAGTACTCTCCCGCAACGTGTCCTCGTCGTTTGCACGCGCCGCATCGGCGACGTGCTGCTTGCTACGCCACTTATCCGTTCGATACACCGCGCCTGGCCACAAGCGGATATCGACGCCCTCGTTTTTTCCGGGACAGCAGATATTCTTAGCGGAAATCCCGATCTTGCCAGGGTCATTGCCGTGCCTGAGCGGTCAAGCTGGCAAGGTCGACTGTGCGAACTGCATCGATTATGGAATACCTACGATTTGGCGTTTTCTTGTATCCCATCTGATCGCGCGCGCATTTATGGATGGGCCGGGGGCCGGCGGCACTTTGGCATGCTTGCCGCAGGTGAGTCGGCAAGCAAGCGCTGGTTGCTTTCGGCTGCTACCCCCTTCGATAACCTCGACATTCACACTGTGAGCATGAACTTGAAGCTTGCAGACCTTGCCGGCATTGCGCGCAGATCCGAAGTCGTGCCGCCCGCCGCCGGCGGTGGATTGCCGACTGCTATTTATCCACCTTTTGCGGTACTCCACCCTTATCCCAAGTTTGCCTACAAGATGTGGACCGAGGAGGGCTGGTCCGCCTTGGCGCGCGCTTTGCAAGAGCGCGGGCTGCAGGTAGTGCTGACAGCAAGCAATCAAAGCAATGAGGTCGCTTGCTGCGAACGGATAGCAATGAACAGCGGCGCGCTTAGCCAGGCGGGTCGGCTGTCTCTACCGCAGACCGCCGATTTGTTACAGCGGGCAGCGTTATTCATCGGAACTGATACGGCGGTAACGCACCTGGCGGCAGCTTCAGGGACGCCAACGGTAGCGCTGTTCGGTCCCTCCAATCCCGTGAAGTGGGGCCCGTGGCCGCAAGGCTGGGGTGGCGAACAAAGCCCTTGGGCGAGGGTTGGTAGCGGGCGGCAGGGTAACGTCTACCTGCTGCAAGGATTGGGCGACTGCGTACCTTGTCGTCTTGAGGGCTGTGATCGTCATGTCGGCAGCCTGAGCCGTTGCCTGCAGGAAGTGCCTGCGCGGCGGGTAATTGATGCCTCGCTGTCAATGCTCACTACCCATGTCGCGCCGAACGGTTCCGCGTCTTAACGCGTCTTAACCTTTTCCATCCAGCATCTTCGCGTATTTTGCGAAGCTGGCGCCACAGCCGGATACCCTTCACCGTGGCGCAGGTAGCGGCCGGACCCATGAAGCGGTTGCAGCGGGCCAGCCGGTAAGCGGAAAAAGTCGGCGCTGGCTGGACGGCAATTACGGCAATTGCGACCGACGCATCTCTGCTGCCCGAGTCGATGACAAGAATCTCCGCGCAGAAATCGAGGGTTTGCAGGCAGACAAGCGCCGCGCCTCGTTGTGCACAATGAGCGCGGCAGACAGGGGCACCGGCTGGCCAGTGCTGGCGCGGGAGCAAGCATGGGCTGGCTATAATCGCGGGGCAATTCAATGCGGTCGCCATTCTACGTCCTGCCGCCACCGGCCCATGCGCCTCCTCCTCGTCAAAACCTCCTCGCTCGGCGACGTGATTCACAACCTGCCGGTCGCCAGCGACATCCGCCGCGCCTTGCCGCAGGCCGAAATCGACTGGGTGGTGGAGGAAAATTTCGCCGAGATTCCCCGCCTGCATCCGGCCGTGTCCGGCGTGATTCCGGTGGCGGTGCGGCGCTGGCGCGAGGCGCCGCTGTCCGCCGCCGCCTGGCGGGAGATTGCCGCCCTGCGCCGCGTGCTGCGCCGTCCCGCCGGCGCCGACTTTTTTGCCTACGACGCCGTGATCGACCTGCAGGGACTTGTCAAGAGCGCCCTGGTCGCCGCCCAGGCGCGCGGCCGGAAGTTCGGCTTCGCCGCGCCGCGCGAGAGGCTGGCCGCGCTCGCTTACGACGCGGCCGTGGATGTGCCGCGCCGCTTGCCCGCCGTGACGCGCAACCGGCTGCTGGCCGCCGGTGCGCTGGGCTACGCGCTCGACGATCTGCCCCTCGACTACGGCATCGCCGCGCCGCGCCTGCGCGCAGGCTGGCTGCCGCAGCGCGACTGCGCCGTGCTGCTGACCGCCACCAGCCGCGCCGACAAGGAGTGGCCCGCAGCGGACTGGATCGCGCTGGGCGCGGCCCTGGCCGACCGGGGGCTCTGCTGCGTGCTGCCGGGCGGCAGCGAGACCGAACGCGAACGCGCCCGGCGTATCGCCGGCGGGATCAAGGGCGCCATCGCCGCCCCGGCACTCAACCTGGCCGACCTGGCCGGTCTGCTGGCCGGCGCCCGCCTCGTCATCGGCGTCGATACCGGCCTCGTCCATCTGGCCGCGGCGCTGGGGCGCCCGACCGTGGCGCTCTTCTGTGCCTCCGATCCGGCCCTGACCGGCGTCCTCGGCGCCGCGCCCCATGTCAACCTCGGTGGCCCGCGGCAAGCGCCAAAACCACAAGAGGTCATATCGGCGGCAGATAGGGTCCACAATATCCATCTGTTGTGATAAGTTATGCCCACACTTTAACGGGAACGGCATGATGCTGGTCGCCATTCGGGAACTGAAATCCAATCTTTCCAGGCTGTTGGCCTGCGCCCAGGCCGGCGAAGTGATCGAGGTGACTTCCCATAACAAGCCCATCGCAAGGATTGTCGGGATTCCGGCCCAATCCGGTGATCCCGTACGTCGCCTGGTGGCCGACGGTGCGCTCGCCTGGAATGGCAAGAAGCCCGGTCCGGCTGAACCCCTGGTGTTGAGCGCGTGCGGTGTGTCGGTCAGTCGGATCGTGCTGGAGGATCGCGGTTGATCCTGTTTTGCGATACCTCGGCCCTGGTCAAACTCTATGTTCGCGAAGACGGGACGGATCGGGTACTCCGGGAGGTCGAGGCGGCCTCCATTGTCGCGGTCTGCCGCATTGCCTGGGCCGAAACCATGGCTGCTTTTGCGCGGCGCGCGCGGGAAACAAACGATCTCACCCAGAAATCGCCGCCGCGCGGCGCTCTCCCCTCAAGGGGCAGAAACACTCGGGGCGGCCCGTCGCGGTTCGAGGATGCCGCTCTGATCGAGGAGATCCGCCGCCGTCTGCACAAGGACTGGGAGGACTATGCGATCGTCGAAATCACTCAGCCCTTGGTGGAACGGGCAGGCGATTACGCCGACACGTTTGCCCTGCGAGCCTACGACAGCGTGCAGTTGGCCGCCGCCGCCACGTTGCAGGCCGCCGTGGGCGCTCCGGTGCGCTTTGCCTGTTTCGATCAGCGGCTGCAAAAGGCCGCGAAAATCCTGGGGCTGCTGCCTGTCTGAGCCCGTCTCCGGGCTGACCATTCCACGGACAGCCCCCGATCGCCCATGTCGTGTCAATGGAGCCTTGAAGCGTGTTTTCAATGTCGCGTTTCATTTACACCCTCGCCATCCATGCCCTGCTGCCCTGGGCCTTGCTGCATCTGCTCTGGCGGGCGCGCCGGCAGAGGGGCTATCTGCGCCATTGGGACGAACGCTTCGGGCGATACGGAAAGACGGCGCGTTCGCGCCCGCAGGAACCCGTCATCTGGATCCATGCCGTGTCGGTCGGCGAAACCCGCGCCGCCCAGCCGCTGGTCGCGGCCCTGCGGGAACGCTATCCCGGCCACCGCATCCTGCTTACCCACATGACGCCGACGGGTCGCGCGACTTCGCAGGCGCTGTTCGGCAACCAAGTCGAGCGCGTCTATCTGCCCTATGACACGCCCTGGGCGGTCGATGCCTTCCTGCGCCGTTTCCGTCCCGCCATCGGCATCGTCATGGAAACCGAACTGTGGCCCAACCTCGTCGCCGCCAGCCGTGATGCCAACGTCCCGCTGCTGCTGGTCAATGGACGACTTTCCGAGCGCTCCGCGCAACGCTATGCGCGCGTCCCCCTGCTGACACGCACCGCCTTGCGGCAGTTGTCCGCCATCGCCGCGATCGGCACGGCGGATGCCGAGCGCCTGAAGCGCCTCGGCGCGCCCGCAGTCGCCGTCTTCGGCAACATGAAGTTCGACGTCGAGGCGCCCGCGGAACAATTGGATCTGGGCGCCGAATTTCGCCGTCGCATCGGCGAGCGCCCCGTTTTCCTCTGCGCCAGCACGCGCGAGGGCGAGGAAGCGCCGATTCTCGACGAATGGATGAAAGTCGGCGCTGGGCCGTCCCAAGCCGACGCCCCCCCCGTGGGGGGCAGCGAGCCGGGTTTGCGAGCGCGGGGGGCCAACAGTGTCGGCGCTGGGCCGTCCCAAGCCGACGCCCCCCCCGTGGGGGGCAGCGAGCCGCTTTTGCGAGCGAGGGGGGCCAATAAAATCGGCGCTGGCGGGACGGCACTGTTGGTTATCGTCCCCCGCCACCCCCAACGTTTCGATGAAGTCGCACGCCTGGTCGTGTCACTTGGACTGAAGTTTCAACGCCGTTCCGACAACCGGCCGGTTGCCGCCGACACTCAGGTCTGGCTCGGCGACAGCATGGGCGAATTGTTCGCCTACTACGCGGCCGCGGATATCGCGTTCGTCGGCGGCAGCCTGCTCGACTTCGGCAGCCAGAACCTCATCGAGCCCTGCACGGTCGGCGTGCCGGTGCTGATCGGCCCGTCGACCTTCAACTTTGCCGCCGCCGCCCGGAACGCGCTGGCCGCCGGCGCGGCGCGCCAGTGCGCCGATGCGGCCGCGCTCGCGGGCGCCGTGCTGGAACTGCTCGGGGATGCGGAAGAACGCCGGCGGATGGGCGCGGCAGGCCGCAACTTCACGGCGCAACACCGCGGCGCGACGCAGCGCACGCTGGGCTTGATCGAGCGCTTTATTCCAGCAGCGCGTTGATCGCCGCGAGGTCGGCTTCGCTCAGGGCGCCGGCGGCCGACTTGAGCCTCAATTGGGCGATCAGGGTGTCGAGGCGCGCCTTGGCGAGCTTCTGCTGGGTGTCGAACAACTGGCTCTGCGCATTCAGCACGTCGATGTTGATGCGCACGCCGACTTCGTAGCCGAGCTGGTTCGATTGGACCGCCAGCTTCGACGAGGCCACGCCCGCTTCGAGGGCGCGCACCTGGGCGAGTCCCGCATTCACGCCGAGGAAGGATTGCTGGGCGGACAGCGCGGCCTGACGGCGGGCGTTGTCGAGGTCGGCGCGCGCCTTCTCGTTGAGGGCGGCGGCCTCGCGCTCCTTCGAGGTCACCGCGCCGCCGGCGAAGATCGGCACGGCAAGTTGCAGGCCGAGGGTGCTGCTCTTCGTGTCGCTGCCGGCGCCGGTGGACGCAGAAACGCTGGCGCTGGCCGCGCTGCGGCCGTGCGTGGCGACCAGGTCGAGAGTCGGGTAGTGGCCGGCGCGCTGCCTTTCGATTTCGCGGGCCGACACATCGAGGCCGGTCTGGGCGATCTGCACGCCGAGGTTGCCGGATTCCGCCGAACTCACCCACTGGCCGATGTCGGCCGGCTGCGGCGCGTCGATCCGCACGCCGCTCCGCAGTCCCCTGAGCGCCGCGGGGGCGGCGCCGGTCAGCGTGCGCAGGGCCTGGCGCTTCACCGCGAGATCGTTCTCCGCGGCGATTTCTGCGGCGAGAGCCAGGTCGTGGCGCGCCTGGGCCTCGTGGGTATCGGTGATGGTCGCGGTGCCGACCTCGAAGCTCTTCTTCGCCAGTTCGAGCTGCTGGGCGATCGCGGCCTTTTGCGCCTGCGCCGTCGCCAGGGTCTCCTGCGCGAGCAGCACGTCGAAATAGGCCTGCGTTACGCGCAGGATGAGGTCCTGGCCCGCCTGGGCGAACTGCAGTTCGGCCAGCGCGACGGACAGACCGGCCTGCCGGTAGCCGACCCAGTTCTGCCAGCGGAACAGGGGCTGGGACAGGGTCACGCTCCAGCCGTTGCTGTTGAAGTCGGCGCCGCGCGTGACCGGCGGGCTGGTGCGCGCGGTCGACTCCATGTCGTTCCAGGTCGTGTTGGCCGTCAGGCCGACGGTCGGCAGCAGGCCGGCGCGGCCCTGCGGCAGCTTCTCCAGGCCGGCCGCGCGCGTCGCGCGCGCGGCGGCATACTGGGCGTCATGCCCGAGCGCGGCGCGATAAACCTGCAGCAGGTCGGTGGCCTGGGCGTCGGCGGCAAGCGCCAGGGCGGCCAGGAGCGGAAGGAACGGCTTCATGCGCATGACTCCGGAGTGGGCTCAATAGGTCGGGGCGGCGGGATCGGCATCGCGCGCCCAGGCGGCCATGCCGCCATACAGGTTGATGACATCGCCGAAACCCTGGTGTTCCAGAAACATGGCCACCTGGTAACTGCGCGCGCCGTGGTGGCAGACCACCACGGTTTCCGCGTCGCGATTCAGCTCGAAACAGCGGGCAGGAACCGAGCGCATCGGCATCAGTCTGGCGCCGGGAAGATGCACGACGTCGAACTCCCAGGGTTCGCGCACGTCCAGCAGCACCGGCGCAGGGCGGCCGCCGGCCCGGGCCTGGTCGAGTCGCTCCTTGAGCTGGACGGCGGTCATCTGCTTCATTCGGTCTCCGCCGCCCGGTTCAGAACGCGAAGCGCGGCGCCGGCGGCCGCTTCAGGAACGGCACGCTGGTCTCGAGCACGTCCGCGCTGGCGATCGCATCCGCCGCGTTGCGCCGGAACAGGCGCAGCGCCATCGTCGGCGCCTGGCCGGGCAGGGCGACGAAGGCAGCAAGCCGGCCACCGACGGCCAGCAGGTCGAGCAGGGCGCGGGGAACCTCGTTCACTCCGCCGGATACCACGATCGCATCGAAGGGGGCATGGTTGGCCACTGAGGCCGGCAGCCCGGCCAGACCGTCGCCCGTCTCGACCCGGACGTTGTCGATCCCGGCGCGCTCCAGGTTGGCGCGCGCGATCGCGGCGACGGCCGGATCGATCTCGACGCTCCAGACCGCCTTCGCCCGCGCTGCGAGCAGCGCGGCCATGTGGCCGGAACCGGCGCCGATCTCGAGCACGCGCTCGTGCGGCTGCACGGCCAGCGCCTGCAGGATGCGGCCCTCGAGCTTGGGCGGCAGCAGGCTGGCGCCCCGCATACCCACCGCGACGGGAATCTCGACGTCGGCAAAGGCGAGCGCGCGATAGGCCTCCGGCACAAAATCCTCGCGGCGGTCGGCGTATAGCTGTTCGATGACCGCCGGATCGCTGACCAGCCAGGGACGCAGCTGCTGCTCGATCATGTTGTGACGGGCCTTTTCGAAATCCATCGCAAATCTCCTGTGCGGGTAGGTGAGGCCGGAGCGCGGCAAGGCAAGCCCCTCGGCTGCGGGATTCTACGCCGGCTCCCGAACGCGATACCACGCGGCGTATAGCGCCGGCAGGAACAGCAAGGTGAGGACGGTCGCGACGATCAGCCCGCCCATGATGGCCACCGCCATCGGTCCCCAGAAAATCTGGCGGGTCAGCGGGATCATCGCCAGCACGGCGGCCGCGGCGGTGAGCATGATCGGCCGGGAACGCCGCACCGCCGCGCCGACGATGGCGTCCCAGCGGTGCTTGCCGGCCTTCTCGTCCTGGTCGATCTGGTCGACGAGGATCACCGAGTTGCGCAGGATCATGCCCATCAGCGCGATCACGCCAAGCGTGGCGACGAAGCCGAACGGCGCCGAGAGGGCAAACAGCGCCAGCGCCACCCCGATCAGGCCGAGCGGCGCGGTCAGGAGCGCCATGGCGGTGCGGCGCATGCTTTGCAATTGCACCATCAGCAGCGTGACCACGGCGACGATCATCAGCGGCATGACGGCCTTGAGGGCGGCCTCGTTCTTCGCCGCTTCCTCGATGGTGCCGCCGATCTCGATGCGGTAGCCGGGCGGCAGGCGTGCGCGGAGCGCGGCGAGCTGCGGGTCGATCTGCTGGGTGACGGTGGGCGCCGTCACCTTGTCGTTGGCCAGGTCGGCGCGCACCTGGATCGTCGGCAGGCGGTTGCGCCGCCAGATGACGCTCTCCTCCAGCACCGGCTCCAGCCGCGCCACCTGGGCGAGCGGCAGCCACTTGCCGGTGGCGGTCGGCACGGGCAGGTCGGCGAGGCGGTCCAGACGGCCGCGCCCGGAGGCGTCGGCGCGCCAGACGACGTCGATCAACTGGTCGCCTTCGCGGTACTGCGTCAGCGCGACGCCCTGCTGGTGCGCCTGCAGCGTCCGGGCAACGTCCTGGCTGGAGACGCCAAGGGTGCGGGCGCGATCCTGGTCGATGACGACGCGCACGCTTTTCGCCTTTTCGTTCCAGTCCAGATGCACGTTGGTCACGTTCGGGTTGGCGCGCATCGTCGCCGCCACCTCGCCGGCGATGCCGCGCAGCGTCTCGAGGTCCTCGCCCCCCACGCGGAACACGACCGGATAACCTACCGGCGGGCCATTCTCCAGTCGCTGCACGCGCGTGCGCAGATGGCTCCAACTGCCGTCGGGCGCGGCGAAGGCGACTTGCAAGTGCTGCCTCACCGCCTCGCGCGCTTCCAGATCCTTCGTCACGACCACCAGCTGGCCGAAATTGTCGTTGAACAGTTGCTGATCGAGCGGCAGATAGAAGCGCGGCGCGCCGTTGCCGATGTAGGACGCGACATTGGCGAGCTGGTCCCGGACGCCATCCTCGGCGAGCAGCGCCTCGACGCGCTTCACCTCCGTCTCCGTGGCCTTGAGCGAGGCGCCCTGCGGCAGCCACAGGTCGACGATCAGCTCGCTGCGGTTCGACGGCGGAAAGAACTGGTATTGCACGCCGAACTTGAACAGGGCCATGCCGCCGGCGAAGGCGAGCACGGTGAGCCCGATGACGGACCAGCGGCGGCGCAGACACCACTCGATCAGGGCCTTGAAGCGGCGGTAGAAGGGCGTGTCGTAGACGTCGCCGTGGTGCGCCTCGCCGTATTTGCGCAAGGCTTTTTCGTCGAGAATCCGGTAGCCGATCCAGGGCGTGAAGATCACCGCCACCACCCACGAGACCAGCAGCGCGATGGTCGTCACGGCGAAAATCGCAAAGGCGTATTCGCCGGCGCCCGACCTGGCGAAACCCACCGGCGTAAACGCGGCCGCCGTGATCAGCGTGCCGGTCAGCATCGGGAAGGCCGTGCTGGTGTAGGCGAAGGTGGCCGCCTTGAACTTTTCCCAGCCCTGCTCGATCTTGACCACCATCATCTCGGCCGCGATGATCGCGTCGTCGACCAGCAGGCCCAGCGCGATGATCAGCGCGCCCAGCGAAATCCGGTGCAGGTCGATGCCGAAGATCTTCATCAGCAGGAAGGTGACGGCGAGCACCAGCGGAATCGACAGCGCCACCACCATGCCGGTACGCAGGCCGAGGCTCAGGAAGCTCACCGCGAGCACGATCGCCACCGCCTCGGCGAGCGTCTTCAGGAACAGATTCAGGGAGACGCGCACGACCGCCGGCTGGTCGGCCACCTGGGTCACCGTCAGGCCGAGCGGCAAGGCTTTTTCCTGGGCGGCGATCTCGGCTTCCAGCGCGCGGCCGAGCGCGATCACGTCGCCGCCCCTGGCCATCGCCACCGCGATGCCGACCGCGTCCCGGCCATCGACGCGCATGCGCGGATTGGGCGGGTCGGCGAAGCCGCGCGTCACCGTGGCGATGTCGCCGAGCCGCAAATGCCGCCCGCCGACGGCGAGTTCGGCTGCCCGGATCGCCTCCACCGAATCGAAGGCGCCCGTGACGCGCAGGCGCACGCGGTCGCTCGCGGTCTCGACGAAGCCCGCCGGCTGCACGGCGTTCTGCCGCGCCAGCGCGTCCGCCACCATGGCGGGCGTCAGGCCGAGGCCGGCCAGTCGTTGCGGCGCCATCTCGACGAAGATCTTTTCGTCCTGGACGCCGAGCAGGTCGACCTTCTTGACGTCCGGCAGGGCACGCAACGCGCGCTGGACGCGCACCGCCGTCCGGCGCAATTCCGCCTGATCGTAGCCGACGCCCGTCAGGGCGTAGATGCTCACGTAGACATCGCCGAAGTCATCGTTTGGCAACGGGCCCTCTACGCCCGCCGGAAGGGTGTGGCGGATGTCGTCGAGCTTTTTCCTGACCTGGCGCCAGGCTTCCGGCGCCTCCTGCTTCGGCGTGTAGTCCTTGAGCTGGATGAAGATCAGCGATTCGCCGGCGCGCGAGGCGGACTTCAGCACGTCGAGCCAGGGCGTTTCCTGCAGTTTCTTCTCGATGCGCTCGGTCAGTTCCGTCTCCACTTCCCGCGCCGTCGCGCCGGGCCACAGCGTGCGCACCACCATCACCTTGAAGGTGAAGTCCGGATCTTCGGCACGACCGAGATCGAGGAGGGCGAGCGTGCCGCCGACCATCAGCACGATCATCAGGTAGAGCACCATCGACGGGTGTTTCAGCGCCCATGCGGAAAGGTTCGGGCCTGTCACGGCGCCACCGCGCGCACTTTCTCGCCGTCGGCGAGCTTGAAGGCGCCGGCGGCGACGATGGTCTCGCCGACCTCCAGCCCCGACTTCACGACCGCGCCGTCGTCGGCGTAGCGCTCGATCTCGATGGCGCGCCGGCTTACCGCGCCGTCGGCGCCGACGACCCAGACCGTCGCCCCGTGTTCGCCCCGGCCCTGTTGCAGGATCGCCGCCAGCGGCACCGTCGGGGCCATGCCGCCTTCCCGCACGAAGCGCACGTTGGCGGACAGTCCGAGCGGCAGATCGGCCGGCGCGTCGGTCAGCGCGACGCGCACCGCGAAGGTGCGCGTCGCCGCATCGGCGGCCGGCGCGATTTCGCGCACCCGGCCGGCGAATCTGCGGCCGTCCCACAACTCGGCCGTCCCGTCGGCGCCGACTTTCAGCGCGCCGACGCGCGACTCGGGCACGGCGATGGCCACCTCGCGCGCGCCGTCGCGGGCGAGGCGGAACACCGCCTGGCCGGCGCCGAGCACCTGGCCCGGCTCGGCGAACACGGCGGCTACCACGCCGGCGGCGTCTGCCGTCAGGGTCGTGTAGGCGGCCTGGTTCTGCATCAGTTGCGCCTGCGCCTCGGCGGCGGCGGCGGCCGTTTCCCTGGCCTCGAGGGCCGCCTGGCTGATGAAGTTCTTCGCCCGCAATTCCTGCGTCCGCTTCAACTCCGCCGCCGCCAGGGCGCGATTCGCCTCGGCCTGCGCGACGGCAAGCCGCTGATCGACCGGGTCGAGGCGCGCCAGCGCCTGCCCCGCCTTGACCCGCGCGCCGACATCGGCAGGGCGCTCGACCAGCTTGCCGCCGACGCGGAACGCCAGCGTCGATTCGGTGCGCGCGCGCACCTCGCCGCTGTAAGTCTCTTCAAGCGCCCTCCCGCCGGCGCCGACTTTCAGCACCTTGACGAACTTCGGCCCGTCCGGCACAGCGGCAGGCGGCCGCTTGTCGCCACAACCGACCAACAATACCGCGGCGCCGAAGACCATCCATCGTTTCATCCGGAATTCCTCTCCGCGCGCAAGCCGCGCAGCACGATGCCGAAATATTCCTCGAAATAAGTCGCATCATCGACGCCCGCTGCGGCGCAGCAGTCGATCGAGTGGCGCCAAATCATGCGCATCAGCACCGGCGCCATGACCAGATGCACCACGGCATTCACGTCGACCTGGCGGAACTCCTCGCGTTCGAGACCGCGCTCGATCACCGAGCGGATCAGCGCCGTGCCGCGCGAGATGACTTCCCGGTAGTAGAACCCGGCGATCTCCGGAAAATTTTGCGCTTCGGCGAAGATCAACTTCGGGATGCCGCCGATGCGTTGCGCGCCGATCAGTTGCCACATGTGGGTGGCCAGCTTGCGCAGCAGATCTTCGCTGCCGCCCCGGAAGCCGGCCACCAGCGCCTCGCCATCCGCCAGCGCCGGCAGCAGGCCTTCGCGTACCACCGCCTTGAACAGGGCTTCCTTGCCGTCGAAATACAGATAAAGCGTGCCCTTCGACACGCCGGCGCGCGCGGCGACGTCTTCGAGCCGCGTGGCGGCATACCCCTTCTCGACAAAAACATCGAGGGCGGCGGCGGTCAGCTCGGCGGGCCGCGCTTCCTTGCGACGGCGCACGGCCGGCCTTTCTGCGGACAGGAATGGCTTCGGCATGACGGGGCTCACTGATGACTGAACGGTCAGTAATTTATTGCGGGAAAATCGAACTGTCAATGTTTTTTTCCGGCATCGAAGCGCGAAGTGCCGTCCCGGGCATCTTTGCCCCCCGAGAAACGAGCGAAGCAAGTATCCGGGGTGGATTCTTTTCGTCTAAAGTGATCCTTATGCCGATACGCCTGATCCTGCTCCTGCTGCTGGCCTTGTCGGCCGGTTCCGTCCAGGCCCGGCCGGTGGTGGTGCTGACCGTGCAGGGCGCGATCAGCCCGGCCAGCGCCGACTACGCGGTGCGCGGGCTCAGGCATGCCGCCGAGGCTGACGCCCAGCTGGTGGTCCTCAAGCTGGACACGCCGGGCGGGCTCGACGACTCGATGCGCGACATCAATCGGGCCATTCTCGCCTCGCCCGCTCCGGTCGCCGTCTTCGTTTCGCCGCAGGGCGCGCGGGCGGCAAGCGCCGGCACCTACATCCTTTACGCCAGCCATATCGCCGTCATGGCGCCGGCCACCCATCTGGGAGCGGCCACCCCGGTGACCATCGGCGCACCGCCGCCGGGCCGGGACAGGCCCGTCCGCGAACCGGCCGGGGAAAAGGGCGAGGACGAGCCCGGGCCGGCCCGGGCCGCGACGCCGGAGGATGCCCGCGGCCTCAAGCAGATCCACGACGCCAGCGCCTACATCCGCGGTCTGGCGCAACTGCGCGGCCGCAACGCGGAGTGGGCCGAGCGCGCCGTGCGCGAAGCGGCGAGCCTGCCGGCCGAGCAGGCCCTGGAAGAAAAGGTCATCGACCTGATCGCCGCAGACCTGAACGACCTGCTGGCCAGGGTGGATGGGCGCACGGTGCAGACCGCGCACGGCACGGTGACGCTGGCGACGAAAGGAGCGACCCTCATCGTCAAGGCGCCGGACTGGCGCAGCCGTCTGCTTGCCGTCATCGGCAATCCCAGCGTCGCCTACATCCTGCTCCTGATCGGCCTCTACGGGCTGATCATCGAGTTCACCAATCCAGGGCTCGGCGTGCCGGGCGTGGTCGGAGGCGTCAGCCTGCTCCTCGCGCTGTTCGCCCTCAACCTGCTGCCGGTGAATTACGCCGGCCTGGCGCTCATTTTGCTGGGCGCGGCCCTCATGGTGGCGGAGATCTTCGCGCCCAGCTTCGGCATTCTGGGCCTGGGCGGGCTGGCGGCGTTCGTCGCCGGCTCGGTGATGCTGATCGACACCGACGTGCCGGGCTACGGCCTGCCGTGGGGCCTGATCCTGGCTTTCACCCTCACCACCGTCCTGTTCATGTCCTTCGTCGTCGGCATGGCCCTGAAGTCGCGGCGCCGGCCGGTCGTCACCGGGGCCGAGGAAATGGCCGGAAGTCCGGGCGTCGTGCTGGAGGACTGCAACGGCGAGGGCTGGGCGCGGGTGCATGGCGAAATCTGGCGCGTCCGCTGCCCGGTTCCCCTGCGGCGCGATGGCCGGGTGCGCGTGGTGCAGGTGAATGGCTTGATTCTTGAAGTTGAACCCATCGAGGGAGAGTGATCATGTTCGATTTCGGCGGTTTGGGCGTCCTTGTCTTCATCCTGATCCTGGTCTTCGCTTCCGTGCGCATCTTGCGGGAATACGAGCGGGGGGTGGTGTTCATGCTGGGGCGCTTCTGGAAGGTGAAGGGGCCGGGACTGATCCTGGTGATTCCCGGCGTCCAGCAGATGGTCAGGGTCGATTTGCGCATCGTCGTGCTGGACGTGCCCACCCAGGACGTCATCTCGCGCGACAACGTTTCGGTCAAGGTCAACGCGGTGGTCTATTTCCGCGTCGTCGATCCGGCCAAGGCGATCCTGCAAGTGGAAGACTTCCTGTCCGCCACCAGCCAGCTGTCCCAGACCACCCTGCGCTCCGTGCTGGGCAAGCACGAGCTGGACGACATGCTGGCCGAGCGGGAACGGCTCAATCTGGACATCCAGCAGGTGCTCGACAGCCAGACCGACGCCTGGGGCATCAAGGTCTCGAATGTCGAGATCAAGCACGTTGACCTGAACGAGTTGATGGTGCGGGCGATCGCCAAGCAGGCCGAGGCGGAGCGGGAACGGCGCGCCAAGGTGATCCACGCCGAGGGCGAGCTGCAGGCCTCCGAAAAGCTGCTGGCCGCCGCCGCGACCCTGTCGGGCCTGCCCCAGGCCATGCAGTTACGCTATCTGCAGACCCTGACCGCGATCGCCAGCGACAAGTCGTCGACCATCATCTTCCCGGTGCCGGGCGACTTTCTCGATCTGTTCAAGTCGGTGCGACAGACCGGCGAGAAGAGCTGACGAGCGCCGCCGGCGGGCGCCGGCGCATCGCCAGCACGTAGAGGAGCGGGATGACGAAGAGGGTGAGCACGGTCGAGAAGGTGAGCCCCCAGACGATGGACTGGGCCACCGGCCCCCACAGCAGCGATTCGCCCGCCAGGCCGAAGGCCAGCGAAAACAGGCCGCCGATGGTGGTGACCGAGGTGATGAGGATGGGCGCCACGCGCCGGCGGGCGGCATAGACGGCCGCGTGCAGCACGCTCATGCCCGACCTGAGGCGCTCATTGGCCGCGTCGATCAGCACGATGGCCGAATTGACCGCGATGCCGGTGAGCGCGATCACGCCGTAGAGCGTGTAGAGCGACAGGGGATTCCTCGAGATCGCCAGCCCCAGCGCCACGCCGGTGAAGGCGAGCGGCACGGTGACGAGAATCATGAGGGGCTGGAAATAGCTCCTGAACTGCGCGGCGAGAATCAGATAAATGAGACCCACGCCCAGCAGGAAGAGCGCCCCCATCGCGTCCAGGCTTTCCTGGATGTCTTCGAGCTCGCCGGAAAAATCCAGATCGGTGCGGGGATACTGCGCGGCGATCTTCCGCCATTGCGCCTGGATCGCCCGGTTGGCGGCCACGGTGTCGGTCACGTCCTTGTCGAGATCGGCCTCGACGGTGATGGCGCGCGCCCGATTGTAGTGCTTGATGACGCCCGCCCCGATGCGGGTCTCGGCCTTCACGAGCCGCCCCAGGGTGGTGATCTGGCCATTGGGCAGGGCCACCGGGTCGTCGAGGAGGGCCAGGATGTCGTGGCCGAGGACATCATTCTCGCGCCGGGCGCGCACCCGCAGCTCGACCTTCTCGCCCGCGTCGCGGGTCTGGGCGATGATCTCGCCATCGACGGCCAGGCGCACCAGGCGCGTGACGCGCGCCGCATCCAGTCCGGCCGCCCGCAGCGCCTCCCGGTCCAGTTCCAGCACGAGCTGGGGCCGGCCGGGAATCTCGTCGTCGGCCACGTCGAGCGTGCCCGGCACGGCGCGGACGATGGCCGCGAGCGCGTCGGCCGCCGCGCGCAGTTCCAGGGGATCGTCCCCGCGCACGCGCACGCGCACCGGCTTGGTGGTGGGCGGCCCGCCGGACATGAGGGTGAAGCTGACCCGGCCGGGGCCGGGCAGCGCCGCCAGCTCGGGGCGCAGGCTGTCGACGATCTGGGCCACGCTGCGCCCGCCTTCCGGTTGGGGCGTCAGGGAGACCACCACCTGGCCGTAGGCGTCGCCGTAGAGGGGTTCGGTGTCGGTGAATTTGATGCCGGCGTAGGAAGCCGCGTCGCGCAATTCCGCCGCCGGCAGACGCTCGCGCACCAGGGCCTCCACGCGGGCGGCTTCGGCCAGGCTCGCCTCGAGCGGCGCGGCGGCCGGCATGTCGACATTCACGTAGAAGAGGCGCAGCGGATCGAGGGCGAAAAACTGCACCCGCACCAGGCCGCTGGCCACTGCCACGGCGGCCAGCGCGAACAGCAGGAAGGCCCCGGCGAGCGCCAGGCGCGGGCGGCGTAGCACGGCGATCAGCCCGCGTGCATATTTGACGCGCAGGCGGTGGTTGAAGCGCGCGCGCCAGTCGTCCCCCGGCGGGGGCCTGCCGCCCATCGTGACCACGTGCACCGGCAGGATCCAGTAGGCCTGAACGAGGCTGATCGCCAGCGCCAGGGTGACCACGAAGGGGATGATGAACATGAACTCGCCGACGATGCCCGGCAGCAGCATGAGCGGCAGAAAGGCCGCCATCGTGGTGAGCACCGACGAGGTGACCGGCGCGAAGACCTCGCGCATCGACTCGACGCTCGCCTCCACCGCGGCCAGGCCGCGCTGCATCTTGTAGTAGATCGACTCGACCACCACCACGGCGTCATCCACGAGCATGCCCAGAGCGATGACCACGCCCAGCAGGACGGAGATGTTGAGCGTGAACCCCATCCCGCCCAGCACGGCGAAGGCGCCCATCAGCGAGAAGGGCAGGCCCAGCCCCACCAGCACGGCGATGCGCGAACCCAGAAACAGCCAGGACGTGCCCAGCACCACCAGCAGGCCGATCAGCGCGTTGGCCTCCATGATGGCGATGGCTTCGCGGGTGCGCGGGGTCTGGTCGTCCACGAGATGCAAGCGCACGCCCTGGGCCGCCAGCACCGGGTTCTTCTCGGCGATGAAGGCGTGAATGCGCTCCATCAGTTCCAGGGTGTTGATGCGGCTCTTCTTGGTGATGGCGAGTATCACGGCGGGCTCGCCGCCGTGGCTGGCCAGGCTGCCCGCGCGGGCGCGCGCCCGGGTGACCTCGGCCACGCTGTCGATCGGCGCCTGGGCGCGGCCCATGCCGACGGGAATCTGCGCGATCCGTTCGGGATCGACGTGCTGGCCGATCACGCGCACCAGCCAGGCGTCGCGCCCCTCGAGCACGAGCGTCTCGGCCTTGCCGGCGAAGCCGTCGCGGAACCACGCGAAGGCGGCGTCGGCCACGTCCGCGGCGGTGAGGCCGCGACTGGCCAGCGCAGCGGCGTCGTAGTCGATGCGAAGTTCGGGCGCGGCCAGCCCCGTGGCGAAGACGTCAGCCACGCCCGCCATGCGCTCGAAGTCGTCGCGCAGCAGGCGGGCCTGCTGGCGCAGGACTTCGTCGCGCGCTGCGCCGGAGACCACCACCAGGGCGGTGGGAAAACCGTTGGAGGTGGTCACTTCCATCACGCGCGGTTCGCGCGCCTCGGCGGGCAGCTCGGCCCGGGCCTTGTTCTGGATGTCGCGGCGCAGGTCGCTCACGCGCTTGTCGAACTCGCGCGCGGAAATGTCCCGAAAGCGCACGAGAATGTTGGAGACGTTCTCGCGCGAGCTGGACATGGAAAAGCGGATGTCGGCCACGCCCTTGATGGCATCCTCGAGCGGGATGGTGACCCGCTTGGCCACGTCCTCGGCGGCCGCGCCCGGCAGCACGGTGGTGATCACCACCCAGTTGAAGTTGATCTCCGGATCCTGCTCGCGCGGCATGGACAGATAGGCGAGCGCGCCGAGCGCGAGCACCACCACGAAGGCGATGTTGGCGAAGGGGTGGTTCGCCAACAGCGTGCGGTAAAAATTCATCGGAACGGGTCGCCTTCCTTGAGGGCATGGCGGCCCTCGGTGACGACGCGGGCCGCAGCCGGCAGATCGACCACGGCCGGACGACCTTCCTGCGCGTCGGGCAGGGTATGGAAGCGGGCACGGCCGTCCTCGGCCAGAAACACGCCCAGACGCCCCTCGCGCCGCACCAGCACGTCGGCCGGCAAATGCGGGCGGGGATCATTCCAGACCAGGCGGCCTTCGCTGCCGGCGGCCGGAGGCGCGGCGACGAAGGTGAAGCGCGCCTCGACGCTGCGCGATTCGCGGTGCAGCGCCGGCGACAGGCGCAGCAGCCTCACCGCATGGCGGGCCTCCCCCATCACGAAAGTCGGCGCCGGGCCGACGGCGCCCGCAAAGACCGCCGCGTCCCGCGGCTGCAACTGCACGGCCAGCTCCAGCTCGCGCGCCGACACCAGGGTCAGCAACACCGTGCCGGGCGCGGCCAGTTCCCCCAGCTGACCGCTGCGGGCGCGCACCACGGCATCGAAGGGCGCCCGCAGGGTGTGCTTGTCCACCCCGCGCCGCGCGGTATCGCGCTGCGCGGTGGCCGCCCGCAGGTCGGCGGCGGCGGCGGCCAGTTCCGTGTCGCGCACGGTGAGCGCCTCGGCCGAGATGAAATTCTGCCCGCGCAGGGCCGCCGCCCGCGCATGCTGGGCCTGCGCCTGGGCGTGGCGGGCCTGCGCCTGGGCCAGGGCCGCGTCGGCGCGTTCGAGCGCGAGCGCCGCATCGCGGGGATCGAGCCGGGCCACGATGGCGCCCTTCTGCACCGTCTGGCCCACATCCACCGGCAAGGCCTGGAGGGTCGCCGCAACCTCGGCCGAGATGCGCGCCTCGTGTCGCCCCGTCACGGCGGCCGGGGCGCCGCGTTCCGGATAGACCGCCAGTTCCGCGAGCGGCTTCGACGCGAAAGTCGGCGCCGGCGCGACGGCGGCGGGGGGCGCCGGCGCCCCCTCGCACGCCGCAAGGAGGACCGCAACGACGGGCAGGAGCAGGATTCTGGTATTCATGATCTTGAGCAATCGAATTGTTGCAGCGCATAATAGCGAATCGGTCGCGCAGGCGCGCCGACAGCCCACAAGGAGTTATGCATGTCCAATATCGTCATCGTCGTTTTCGACCGCAGCCGCGCATACGAAATCGTCGCCCACGGCGGCCTGTCGCGGGAAGAGGCCAATCTCTGGCTCGATACCCAGTGGGAAGAGCTCGAATGCGAGCAGGTCAGTCCGATAGGCAAGGTGCTGGTGGTGGACCGGATCCTCGGCGTCGCCCTCTACGCGGGGGAGAAGCGCTTCGCCGCTCAGGATGCCTGGGCGCAACACTATGCGAACGCCGTCGCCGCGGTGATGGGGCGCCCGGCCGTGCGCGTCGACGTCGCCGACCGCGTGGTGGGTTAGGGTTAGTTCTTTTCCAGAAACCGGTAGATCGCGTCGAGCCGCGCCACGCCGTCGTCGAGCTCGAGGATTTCTTGGCGCCGCTCCATCGGCAGCGGCAAGATTTCCGCCCAGCGGTCGGCCACCCAGGCCGCGTCGTAGAAACGGTAAGGCTGCGGCGGCGGATCTTCCAGCGCATCGATCAGCGCGCGCAGCATCGGCACGAGGCGCGCGTAGTCGCCGGGAATCGGCTTGACCGGCGGATCGGGCAGCAGTGCGACGGTGGCGCGCACCAGCCGGTTTTCCTCCGCGTGGTGCGCGCGGATGCAAAAGCGCCGGCCGCCATGCACGACGAGGGTCAGGATGCCCAACTGCGGCATGTCCCAGTCGGCGATGGTCGCCAGCGTGCCGACCGCATGCGGCTGCGCCGCCGCGCCCGCCGGCGTCGCCACTTCGTCGCCCTCGGCGATCAGGCAGACGCCGAAAGGCGATTCGCTGCGCAGGCAGTCCTTGACCATCTCCATGTAGCGCGGCTCGAAGACGCGCAAGGTGAGGCGTCCGCCCGAGTGCAGCACGGTGTTGAGCAAGAACAGCGGGATTTCCGGATCACTCACGTCCGGTTCCCCAGCGCGGCATCAGGTCGTGCGGCACGCCGAGACGGTCGAGGATGCGCGCCACGACGAAATCGACCAGGGCATTGACGTCGGCCGGGCGGTGGTAGAAGCCGGGACTGGGCGGCAGGATCACCGCGCCGGCGCGCGCGAGCTTCAGCATGTTCTCCAGATGGATCGCGGAAAGCGGCGTCTCGCGCGGCACGAGGATGAGCGGCCTGCCTTCCTTGAGCGCGACATCGGCGGTGCGCGTGATCAGGTCCCGGGCCGTACCGGCGGCCACCTCGGCCAGCGTGCCCATGGTGCATGGGCAGATCGCGTAGGCGTCCGGAGGATTCGAGCCGGAGGCCGGCGGGGCGTTCCAGTCGTTGCGCTCGAACACCTCGAGCGTTCCCGCCCCTGCGCCGAAGCGATCCGCCAGCAGCCGTCGCGCAGCCGCCGGCTGGGCGGGCAGGACCAGATCGGTCTCCTGTTTGGCGACGATCTGGGCTGCCTGGGAATACATCAGCCAGACCCGGCAGCCCGCGGTCAGCAGGCAATCGACCAGGCGCAGGCCGTAGGGCAGGCCGGAGGCTCCGGTCCAGGCAACGGCAACGGTCTTGTTCATTTTTCCACGAGCAGTCTCGCCACAATCAGGCCGTTCACGATACCGAAAACCAGCGCAAAGAGGCCGAAAACCGGTGCCAGGAGAAACACCCCGTCGTGCGGCACCAGCCACAGGCGCGCCAACAGCAGCTGCCCGCCGATGTGGGCGAAGGCCGCCAGCACGCTCGCCGACACCGGCCCGAACCCGCGCGGCGGCAACCGGACGGCGAGTGCGAGAACGGCCAGGCTCGCCAACGCGCCCGCCAGCGCGAGGAAGAAGCCGGGCGCGAGGAACTGCCCGACCAGCAGGCTGCCGGCCAGGACGCGCAGCAGCGACACCCAGGCCGCCTCGCGCCAGCCGTGGCGCAGGAGGACGAGAAGAACCACGATGTTGGCCAGCCCCGGCTTGACGCCCGGCAATGGCGTGGGCAGCGCGGCCTCGGCCACGGTGAGCGCGATCGCCGCCGCCGCGTAGCGCGCGATGCGGCGGTCGGTGTCGGTGACGCGCAGTTCAAGAAATTCTCCGGGCCGTCCCAAGAATGTCTCGCCCCCCCGGGGGGGAGGAGACGGCGAAGCCGGCTCTTCGGGGGGGGGGGGTCAGTAGTTGAGGCTGTCATGGCCGGGATTCGGTCCGGTCAGGCTCAGGCTGACCTGGTTGGGCGCGCAGATGGCGATGGCGTTGGGATAGGTCAGCCAGCCCTGCTGCACGCAATACTGGCGCGGGCCGGGATCGGCAAGCACGCGCGCGCGGCCGGGGGCGACCTCGATCAGCGTTTCGCCGAGCGGCCCGCTCACGGCGAAGCGGCGCGGCGCGGTGAGCGGAAACTCGGCGACCACCTTGCCCGCGACGCGCACCACGGCGCGTTCGGGCGGCCCGCCGGCCCACAGCAGGGGGAAGGAAATTCCGACGAGCAGCGCCGCGAGCGCCACCACCAGCCAGTCGCCCGGCCGCAGCAGGCCGGCCCAGCGGGTCTTCACTCGGCCAGCGTGCGGTGCCGCACCAACACGCGCGCGCGGTCCCTGAAATGTTGCGCCAGTCGCTCGGCGAACCAGACCGAGCGATGCTGCCCGCCGGTGCAGCCGAGCGCCACGGTGAGGTAGGAACGATTGTCGCGGATGTAGGCGGGCAGCCAGTCGTCGATATAGCGGCGGATGTCGGCCAGCATCTTCAGCGCATCCGGCTGGGCCTCGATGAATTCGATCACCGCGGCATCGCGACCGCTGAGCGGCCGCAGCGCGGGATCGTAGTGCGGGTTCGGCAGGCAGCGCACGTCGAACACCAGATCGGCGTCCAGGGGCAGGCCATGCTTGAAGCCGAAGGACTGGAACAGCAGCGTGAGACTGCGCGCTTCGCCCTGCAGCGCGATGAAATCCCCGACCATGGCACGCAGCGCATTCGGGCGCAGATGGCTGGTGTCGATCCGGTGCCCGAGCGCCTTGATGTTTTCGAGCGCGGCACGCTCCGCGGCAATCGCCTCGGCCAGGGTGCGTTCTCCCGCGGCAAGCGGATGGCGACGGCGCGTCTCGGAGAAGCGCTGGATCAGCACGTCGTCGCGCGCGTCGAGAAAAACGAAACGCACGTCGATCCGGTGCGTCTCGATCTGCTTCAGTTGCGGCGGCAGCGCAGCGATGCCGCTGCCGCCGCGCATGTCGATCGCCACCGCGACGCGTTCCTGCTCCTCGCGCAGCAGGTGGCCGGCCAGCCCGGACAACAGGGCCGCCGGCAGGTTGTCGACGCAGAAGTAGCCGGCGTCCTCCAGCACGTTCAAGGCAATGGATTTTCCGGAACCCGACAGTCCGCTGATGAGCACGAGTTGCATGATGGCGAAAGGAAGGCTGGAGCAGGGCCGCGCGTGTCGCATGGTAGCATCGGCGCCACTTTCCAATAAGCCCACCCCGAAATCGCCGCTGCGCGGCGATCTCCCCTCAAGGGGCAAGAAACACTCGGGGCGGCCCTTCGTGTTTCTTGAGAGATGCGCCGCGCCCGATGTCACGCCAGGATTCACGCTGGAAACTCCGTCCCGCTCTGGCCGGCGCCCCCGCGTATCTCCACCCCTGGCTGTCCGATCCCGGCTCGCTGACCGCGCGCATCGTCGCGCACTGCGCGCGCTTCGAGGTGCGCGTGCTCGCCGAGCGGCGCGCCCTGCCCTTCCGCGACGAGCGCGCGCTGATCGGACTGCCGCCGGGACGCCATGCCTGGACGCGCGAGGTGCTGCTGCTCGCCGACGGCGTGCCCGTGGTGTTCGCCCACAGCGTACTCGCGCCGCGCGACCTCAACGGCGCCTGGCACATGGCGCAGGCCATCGGTTCCCGTCCCCTGGGCGCCGCGCTGTTCGCCGACCCAAGCATCTGTCGCGGCCCGCTGGCTGCCGCCCGCCTCGCGCCGCAGCACCCTCTGCATCGCCATGCCTGCGCCGCGCTGGGCGAACCCCTGCCGACCCTGTGGGCGCGCCGCTCGCGCTTCTGCCGCCTCGACCGACCGCTGCTGGTGACCGAAATGTTTCTGCCCGGCATCGGGAGGCTCGCATGATCTATCGCGCATGATGGTCAAACGCCACAATATTGACACAGCCCTTCAATTTGAATACTATGAGTAGCAGTAAGCAACAAACAAGACCCGACGCCGATTGATGGAGCATCGAGTATGAATGGAACAGCACAAGTAATTGATCTGTTTGGCTCCATAGATACGTCGCTTGACATTCGATTGACTGAGTGCCCGAAGAATCGCTGTGACCTACAGGTGGGTGACGCTCGGCAACTGTTGTCACAAATGCCTGAAGGACATTTTGATTGCATCGTAACCTCTCCCCCATATTGGGGGCTGCGGGACTACGGTGTTGCAGGCCAGATTGGTGCGGAACCTACCGTCGACGAATACATTGCCGATCTTGTACGCCTATTCCGTGAAGCTCGTCGGACTCTTTCCGATGATGGCACTCTGTGGCTAAACGTCGGGGATAGCTACACGTCAGGCGGTCGAACTTGGCGAGACGCTGACGCAAAGAATAAAGGTCGTGCCATGGACTATAGGGCTCCGACTCCGGAAGGTCTCAAACCCAAAGACCTGATTGGCGTCCCATGGAAACTGGCTTTCGCACTTCAGGCCGATGGCTGGTACCTCCGAACGGACATTATATGGAACAAGCCCAACTGCCAGCCGGAGAGCGTGAAAGATCGCCCGACTCGCTCTCACGAATACTTGTTTCTTTTTTCCAAATCGGAAAAATATCACTACGACTGGCAGGCGATCATGGAGCCAGCGTCTGATCCGAAACAGAAACCCAAGAATCGCCGCACTGTTTGGAACATTGCGACTGAGCCATATCCCGGCAGTCATTTCGCGGTCTATCCGCGTGCTCTTGTGCGCCTATGTGTCGCTGCGGGCTCCCGTGAAAATGGCCGCGTCCTCGATCCATTCTTTGGGTCTGGGACGACGGGGGTGGTTTGCAGTGAATTGGGCCGATATTGCGTCGGGATTGAACTAAATGCCGAGTACGCCGAATTCGCGCGTGAACGCCTACTAAGGGGTCGTTGATCCAAAGATCCAAGTCGCATGTACCTTGCAAAGGTCTTTACGTAAGCTCTTGATCTGGAGCTTACGTTCAGTTCCGCCGTCAAAGTAAAGGGCGTATTTCAATTGTCCGGCGGCATCCCTTACGTAGCCATAACCGGGCTTAGGATTCTGTCTGCTGTTTTCCCGCACTTCCAACTGGCAGTTGGATGCTTCTAGCATCAATGCCTTTGGTATTTCCACGAGTTCGTAACTAACGTGCTTGGGGTCTGCATCAAGGCAACGTAGTGTGAATATTCGCCCGTAGCTTCGCATGTGTTCAAGAAACATCTGCCGTAACAGAGGAAGTTTCCATTCGCCTTTGCCCAGTTCCATCCATTTGCTGACATGGATCGAATCATCTCTGATGTTCGCTCCTGCCTCGGTTTTCAGGCTAACCAGCGTACCGGCAATGGTAATATCGTGGCCGCGATTGGTGCGGCTTTTTACAAGACGCACAGGAGTGCCTGAATCGTTGAGGACGGCTTCAAGGGCAAACTCAAAGCGATCTTTGCTTAGTGCTTGACGACTTCCGGCGTGGTGACTCATGAGGCGGTCGCCAAAATTATCTAATACGGTTTGCGTGACAATGTCCGAATCGGGAGCGCGCCAGAATTGTCGGAGTGCTCCAAACGCAAGAATTGTTGCTTTGACCCATTGCTGCTGTGCCGGCGTAAGACGGCGCAGCGCCGCAACAATCTCGCCGATTTCGCGTTTGGTGAGCAATTCAGGGACAGTCACACCTAGAGTTTCTGATAAGGCCTCAAGTGTGCTGAGAGTGACGTTTCTTTCGTGCCGCTCAACTGACCCAATGTATGTGCGATGCAAATCGCATCGCTCGGCCAACTCTTCTTGAGAGAGTCCATTTCCCTTTCGAAACGCTTTTATGTTCTCGGCAAGCGTCGCCCGGAGAAAGTCACTTGATTTTCTGACCATGCCTCAAGCCCTAACTGGTTAGGCCGAGATTGTCAGCAAATGATGACCATGAGGCGACAGACTTTAAGTAGCAAATAGTCACGCCCCACGCTTGGCGATGAGCGCCCGCGCGACCTTGGAGGCGGGTTCGCGGCCCAGTTGCGCGGAAATCCATTGCGCCGTGTCGACCAGCCTGTCGAGGTCCACGCCGCAGTCGATGCCGAGGCCCTGCAGCAGCCAGACGACATCCTCGGTGGCGACGTTGCCCGACGCGCCCTGCGCATACGGACAGCCGCCCAGCCCGCCGACGGCGGAATCGAAGACGTTCACGCCCATCTGCAGCGAGGCGTAGATGTTGGCGGCGGCCATGCCCCTGGTGTCGTGGTAGTGGCCGGCGAGCTTCCCGATCGGCACGCGGCGCGCCACCGCGTCGAGCATCGCCTTGGCCTGTTCCGGCGTGCCGACGCCGATGGTGTCGCCGAGCGATATCTCGTGGCAGCCCATCTCGAACAGCGCCCAGGCGACCGCGGCGACCGCGGCCGGCGCCACCTCGCCCTGATACGGGCAGCCGAGCACGCAGGAGACGTAGCCGCGCACCTCGATTCCCGCACCCTTCGCGCGCGCCAGCACCGGCTTGAAGCGCGCGAGCGATTCCTTGATCGTGCAGTTGATGTTCTTCTGCGAGAAAGCTTCCGAGGCGGCGCCGAAAATCGCCACCTCCGTCGCGCCGGCGGCAAGCGCGGCTTCGAGCCCCTTCTCGTTGGGCACCAGCACCGGGTAGCCGACGCCTTCCCGGCGTGCGATGCCCGCCATCACCGCTGCGGCGTCCGCCATCTGCGGCACCCACTTCGGCGATACGAAGGCGGTCGCCTCGATCGCGCTCAGGCCGCAATCGGCCAGGCGGTCGATCAGCTCGACCTTGATGGCGGTCGGGATCGTCTGTTTTTCGTTCTGCAGGCCGTCGCGCGGGCCGACTTCGACGATGCGGACTTTCTTGGGCAGGGGCATGGGTTCGGCTTGCGCTCAGTTGTCTGGCTGGAATTCGAGCAATTCCGCCCCATCCGCCACCTGCTCGCCAACGGCATAGCAGAAGGCCTTCACCGTGCCGGCGGCCGGCGCCGCCAGCGTGTGCTCCATCTTCATCGCCTCGAGCACGATCAGCGGCGCGCCCTTCTCGACCCGCGTGCCGGCCTCGGCCAGCAGGGCGATCACCTTGCCCGGCATCGGCGCGGTCAGGCCGCCTTCGGCGCCGCCGCCCGCGCCCGCGTGGAACAGCGGATCGATTGCGGCGAAGATGAAGCTCATGCCGTCGAAGAAGACATGGCGCTTCTCGCCGGCCGCCACCACCGTGACGGTCAGCCGGCGACCATCCAGGTCGGCACGCAGGCCGCCGGCCTCATTCAGCCGGCCGGCAGCGACTGCCGCCTGTCCATCCAGTTCGAGCCGGAAGCCGTCACCCTGGTAGGAGGCCGCCACGCGTTTTTCGCAGCAGTCCGCGCGCAGCAGGATCTCGCGCCGCGCCGCGCCGTTGGCACGCCAGCCATCGCGCAGATGCCAGGGCGAATGCGGATCGCCGCTCGCCGCGGCGTGCGCCTGGCCGTAGTTGCGATCGCGCAGCAGCTCGGCCAGCGCCGCGATCAGCCAGGCATCGCGCGGGGGTTGCGCGGCATCGGCGCCGGGGAACAGGAAGTCGTGCTCGCGCTCGATCAGCCCGGTGTCGAGATCGGCATTGGCGAAGGCCGGACAGGCCACCAGGCGCGCGAGGAAACCGACGTTGCTGGTCACGCCGACGATGCGGTAGTCGGCGAGCGCCTGCAGCATGCGCGCCAGCGCGCGTTCACGGTTCTCGTCCCAGACGATCAGCTTGGCGATCATCGGATCGTAGTGCGGCGTGATCTCGTCGTCCTGCTCGACGCCGGTGTCGACGCGCACATGGAGCGACTCGGCCGGCGGCGCGAGGTGGGTCAGGCGGCCGGTGGCGGGCAGGAAGCCCTTTGCGGCATCCTCGGCGTAGATGCGCGCCTCCAGCGCATGGCCTCGAATCGACAACTGTTCCTGCGCCAGCGGCAGCGGTTCGCCGGCGGCCACTTTGAACTGCCACTCGACGAGGTCGAGGCCGGTGATCATTTCGGTGACCGGGTGCTCGACCTGCAACCGCGTGTTCATCTCCATGAAGTAGAACGTTCCATCTTGATTCACGATGAACTCGACGGTGCCGGCGCCCACGTAGCCAACCGCTTTCGCAGCATCGACGGCCGCCTTGCCCATCGCCGCACGACGTTCCGGCGTCATGCCGGGCGCGGGCGCCTCTTCCAGCACTTTCTGGTGACGGCGCTGCACTGAGCAATCCCGCTCGAACAGATAGAGACAGTTGCCGTGGCTGTCGCCGAACACCTGGATCTCGATGTGGCGCGGGCGCTGCAGATATTTTTCAATGAGGACATGGTCGTCGCCGAACGCGGACGCCGCCTCGCGCCGACAACTCGCCAGCGCGGCGGCGAATTCCTCGCCCTGCCAGACCGCGCGCATGCCCTTGCCGCCGCCGCCCGCCGAGGCCTTGATCAGCACCGGATAGCCAATCTCGTCAGCCTGTTCGCGCAGGAAGTCGGGCGCCTGTTCGTCGCCGTGGTAACCGGGCGTGAGCGGCACGCCGGCCTGCTCCATGAGCTTCTTGCTCTCGGACTTGAGGCCCATGGCGCGGATGGCCGAAACGGGCGGGCCGATGAAGACGATGCCGTTGGCCGCACAGGCCTCGGCAAACTCCTCGTTCTCCGAAAGGAAGCCATAGCCGGGATGCACCGCCTGCGCGCCCGTGGCCTGGCAGGCGGCGATGATTTTCTCGCCGGCGAGGTAGGACTCGCGCGCGGGTGCCGGCCCGATGCAGACGGCCTCGTCGGCGAGTCGCACGTGGCGCGCGCCGGCGTCGGCTTCCGAATACACGGCCACGCTGCGGATGCCCATGCGGCGCGCGGTCCTGATGACACGGCAGGCGATTTCGCCGCGGTTGGCGATCAGGATCTTGGTAAACATTTCACATGACCTCGAAGGGCCGCCCCCGAGAGGGCATGCGCCCCCCTGTGGGGGGCAGCGAGATGAATTTGCGAGCGTGGGGGGCCATTAGTTCGCCCAGTGCGGCTTGCGCTTCTGCAGGAAGGCGGCAAGTCCTTCCTGGCCCTCAGGCGAAACGCGCACGCGGGCGATGCTCTCGACCGTGGTTTCGATGATCTGCTCGTCGAGGGGGCGCCCCGCAATCGCGCGCACCAGCACTTTGCACTCGGCCAGCGCCCGCGGGCCGTTCTTCAGGATCGCCTCGACCCATTCGCCGACCGCCGCGTCGAGCGCCGCCTCGTCGGCGACCATCTCATGCAGCAGACCGATGCGGTAGGCCTCGGCGGCGGAAAAGACTTCGGCAGTCAGCATGTAGCGGCGCGCGTAGCGCTCGCCGATGGCGGCGAGCACATGCGGGCCGATCACCGCGGGAATCAGGCCCAGCTTGACCTCGGTCAGCGCGAAGCGCGACTCGAAGGTCGCCACCGCGATGTCGCAGGCGGCGATCACGCCCACGCCGCCGCCATAGGCCGGACCCTGCACGCGCGCGATCACCGGCTTCGGGCAGGCGGCGATGCGCCGCAGCATCTCGGCCAGCATGCCTGCATCGCGCCGGTTCTGCGCGAAGTCGTAGCCGGCGGCGCGCTGCATCCAGGCGAGGTCGGCCCCGGCGCAGAAGCTCTTGCCGATGCTGGAAATCACCACGACGCGCACGGCGGGATCGTTGGCCATCGAGAGCATGACCTCGGCGAGCTCGGCGATCATCGCGTCGTCGAAGGCGTTGTGGCGCTCCGGCCGGTTCAGCGTGACGATGCCGACGCCGGCATCGATTTCGGTAAGGATGTTCTGGTAGGTGGTCATGGCTGGCTTTCTGTCACATCCGGAACACGCCGAAGCGCGTCGGTTCGATCGGTGCGTTGAGCGCCGCGGAGATGCCCAGCCCCAGCGCGCGGCGCGTCTGCGCCGGGTCGAGGATGCCATCGTCCCACAGCCTTGCGGTCGCGTAGTAGGGGTGGCCCTGCGTCTCGTACTGCTGGCGGATCGGCGCCTTGAAGGCCTCTTCCTCCTCCTTGCCCCAGGCCCCGCCCCTGGCCTCGATGCCGTCGCGCTTCACGGTGGCGAGTACGCTGGCCGCCTGCTCGCCGCCCATGACGGAAATGCGGCTGTTCGGCCAACTCCACAGCAGCCGAGGCGAGTAGGCGCGGCCGCACATGCCGTAGTTGCCGGCGCCGAACGAACCGCCGATCAGCACGGTGAATTTCGGCACCTGCGCCGTCGACACGGCCGTCACCATCTTGGCGCCGTCCTTGGCGATGCCGCCGTTCTCGTACTTGCGGCCGACCATGAAGCCGGTGATGTTCTGCAGGAAGACCAGCGGGATGCCGCGCTGCGCGCACAGCTCGATGAAGTGCGCGCCCTTCTGCGCCGACTCGGCGAACAGGATGCCGTTGTTGGCGACGATGCCGACCGGATAGCCGTGCAGGTGGGCGAAGCCGGTTACCAGCGTCGTGCCGTATCTCGCCTTGAATTCGTCGAAGCGCGAACCATCGACGAGGCGGGCAATCACCTCGCGCACGTCGTAGGGCTTGCGCGTGTCGGTCGGGATCACGCCGTAAAGCTCCTCGGCGGCGTACAGAGGTTCCTCGGGCGTGGCGAGCTGCAGGCCGATGCTCTTCTTCCAGTTGAGGTCGGCGACGATGCGGCGCGCGATCGACAGCGCGTGCTGGTCGTTCTCGGCGAGATGATCGCAGACGCCCGAGATGCGCGTATGCACGTCGCCGCCGCCGAGGTCCTCGGCCGACACCACCTCGCCCGTCGCGGCCTTCACCAGCGGCGGGCCGCCGAGGAAGATCGTGCCCTGGTTCCTGACGATGACCGACTCGTCCGACATCGCCGGCACATAGGCGCCGCCGGCCGTGCAGGAGCCCATCACCACGGCGATCTGCGGGATGCCCTGCGCGGAGAGATTGGCCTGGTTGAAGAAGATGCGGCCGAAGTGTTCCTTGTCGGGGAAAACCTCGTCCTGCAGCGGCAGGAAGGCGCCGCCCGAATCGACGAGATAGAGGCAGGGCAGGCGATTCTCGCGCGCGATCTCCTGCGCGCGCAGGTGCTTCTTCACGGTCAGCGGGTAATAGGCGCCGCCCTTCACCGTCGCGTCGTTGGCGACGATCATGCATTCGACGCCGGAGACGCGGCCGATGCCGGCGACGACGCCGGCAGCGGGCACCTCGTTGGCAGATGAGTCCTCATACATGTCCCAGGCGGCCAGCTGCGCGATCTCGAGGAAGCCGGCGCCGGGATCGAGCAGGCCGTCGATCCGGTCGCGCGCCAGCAGCTTGCCGCGGGCCAGATGCCTCTGGCGCGCCTCCTCGCTGCCGCCGCGGGCAACTTGCGCCGATTTCTCGCGCAGGTCGGCGACCAGCGCCTGCAGCGCCGTCGCGTTGGCCTTGAACTCCGCCGACCGCGGGTTGAGATTCGATTTGATGACCGCCACCGCAATACCCCCTTCAATGCTTCGTCAAACCGCAGCCAAACTCGTGCGCCGTCTGTTGCAGCGCCTTGTCCAGCGTCCATAGTTGCAGGCGATCGATCAGCGCGGCCGCCAGCAGATGGCTATCGAAGTAGCCGAGTCCGCGACCGGCCAGGCGGCGCTCGGCGATCAGGTGCATCACCTCGTCGTGACTGGCCACGGTGCAGCGGCGCATCCAGCCCATCGTCGCCAGCTTCTCGCGGCTCAAGCCTCCCAGGCAGAGCTCGCCGACGACATGGTCGTGAAGCACGATATCACCCGCGGCCAGGAAGCCGCTCATGTGCGGATCGCCATGCCGCAAATGATCGACCCAGACCGAGGTGTCGGCGAGAATTTTCATGGCTTCAGCTTGTTAAGCTTGTCGCGCTGTCGCGTGCTGTCGTATGTGTACTCGGGTTCGGCGACGCGCCGCGCCGCGCCGCGCCGACGCGGTGGCGCCACGACACCGGGTTCCGACCCTGCGAGCGAAGCCAAGCGCTGGGAGGCGAGGCGATGACGCATTTCCAGCAAGGCTTCGCGCAGCAGTTGGGAGCGGTCGCGAATGCCGCTAAGTTGTTCGACATCGGCAAGCAGATCGTCATCCAGGGTGACAGTGGTTCTCATCGCAGGCTCCGAACGAGGAAATAGAACATCAATAATAGCACCAGATGATGCAGATTATGATGCATCGACAACGGCGCGCGCGATGACGAGACGCTGGATGTCCGACGCGCCCTCGTAGATCTGGCAGACGCGCACGTCGCGGTAGATGCGCTCGACCGGGAAATCGCTGACGTAGCCGTAGCCGCCGTGGATCTGGATCGCGTCCGAGCAGACCTTTTCCGCCATCTCCGAGGCGAACAGCTTGGCCATGCTCGCCTCCTTGAGGCCGGGCTGGCCGGCGCTGCGCAGGCTCGCGGCGTGCCAGACCATCTGGCGCGCCACTTCGACCTGCGTCGCCATGTCGGCAAGGCGGAAACTCACGGCCTGATGTTCGACGATGGGTTTGCCGAAGGCCTCGCGTTCCCTGGCGTAAGCGACGGCTGCCTCCAGCGCGCTCCTGGCCATGCCGACCGACTGCGCGGCGATGCCGATGCGGCCGGCTTCGAGGTTCGACAGCGCGATCCGGTAGCCGTCACCCTCGGCGCCGAGCAGGCAGTCGGCGGGAATGCGGCAATTCTCGAACAGGATCTGCGCGGTATCCGATGCCTTCTGGCCGAGCTTCTCCTCGATGCGCGCGACGACATAGCCCGGGGTGTCGGTCGGTACGCAGAAGCAGGAGATGCCCTTGCGCCCGGCAGCGGGATCGGTCACGGCGAAGACGATGGCGATCCGGGCATGCTTGCCCGAAGTGATGAACTGCTTGACGCCGTTGAGCACCCACGTATCGCCCTCCTTCACTGCCCGCGTCTTGATCGCCGCGGCGTCGGAGCCGACGTGCGGCTCGGTGAGGCAGAAGCAGCCGAGCAGTTCGCCCGTCGCCGCGCCGCGCAGCCAGCGCGCCTTCTGCGCATCGCTGCCGTAGCGGTTCAGGATGCCGCAGACCAGCGAGTTCTGCACCGACAGGATCGTCGAGGTCGCGCCGTCGCCGGCGGCGATTTCCTCGATGGCGATGGCCAGCGAGACATAGTCGAGGCCGGGGCCGCCCCATTCCTCAGGCACCGCCATGCCCCAGACGCCGAGCGCCGCGAGTTCCTGCAGGGCCGCGGCGGGAAACCGGTGTTCCCGGTCCCATTGCGCGGCGTTCGGCACCAGTCGTTCGCGCGCGAATTCGCGCAGGGTGTCGCGGATCATCCGCTGGTCGTCGTTCAACATCATGCCGCTGCCTCCTTCAGTTGCCTGGCCGGCCGCTGGAGCAGCAGCACGCCCGCGATCACCAGTGCGCCGCCGATCAGTGCCGACAGGTCGATCCGCTCGCCGAGCAGCAGCGCACCCTGCAGCACCGCGGCCACCGGCACGAGGTTGATGAAGATCGAGGCGCGCTGCGCGCCGATCTTCTGCACCGCGGCGGAAAACCAGGTGAAGCCCAACGTCGTGCCGAGCAGGCCGAGAAACAAGATTGCGCCCCAGGACGCAGGAGAATAGTGCGGCGCCAGTTGCGCCGGATTGTCGAACAGCGCGGTTGCCAGCAGCATCAGGAAGCCCGCGCAGCTCGCGTAAGCTGTCATCACCAACGCGCCGAGCTTGCGCTGCGCCAGCGACTGGGTGCCGAGCCGGCCGATCAAGGTGTAGATCGACCACATCAGCGCGCAACCGAGGATCAGCAGCTCGCCTGGGCCGACGCGCCCGACGAAGGGCGTGAAAGGATTCCCCTGGCCGATCACGGTGAGGCAGCCGAAGAAGGCGAGCACGCTGCCGATCGCCTTCTGCACGTTCATGCCCTCGCGCAGCAGCCAGGCCGCCGCCAGCAGCGTGATCACCGGCGTGATCGCCACGACCAGCGCGCCGCGCCCGGCCGTGATGTGCTGCATGCCGTAGAGGAAGAACAGGTTGTAGAGGAAGATGCCGCTGGCGCCGAGGCCGATCACCAGCAGCAGCTCCTTGCGATAGAGTCCGGGCAGCCTGCCGTAGCGCCAGACGACCAGCAGCAGCAGGCTCGCCGCCGCGAAGAAGAAGCGCCAGACGGCGACGCCGAGGGGCGCGACTTCCTGCACCGCATAGCGCGCGGCGACCCAGGTGCCGCCCCAGATCACCGCCGTGATTACCAGCTTGAGATAGGTTGTGAACAAACGGCCCTCAGAGCAGTTCGACCGCCATGGCCGTCGCTTCGCCGCCGCCGATGCAGAGGCTGGCGACGCCACGCTTCTTGCCGTGTTTCTTCAGCGCGCCGAGCAGCGTGACGACGATGCGCGCGCCCGAGGCGCCGATCGGGTGGCCGAGGGCGCAGGCGCCGCCGTGCACGTTCACCTTGTCGTGGGGCAAGTTCAGCTCCTTCATCGCCGCCATGGCGACGACGGCGAAGGCCTCGTTGATCTCGTAAAGGTCCACGCTGTCGGCGGTCCAGCCGGTCTGCGCGAACAGCTTCTGCATCGCGCCGACCGGGGCGGTGGTGAACCAGGCCGGTTCCTGCGCGTGCGTCGCGTAGCCGACGATGCGCGCAACGGGCTTGAGGCCGCGTTTGGCGGCATCGGATTCGCGCATCAGCACCAGCGCAGCGGCGCCGTCGGAGATCGACGATGAGTTGGCCGGCGTCACCGTGCCGTCCTTCTTGAACGCGGGGCGCAGCGTCGGGATCTTGTCGAGTTGGGCCTTGCCCGGCTGCTCGTCGAGCTTGATCGTCACGTCGCCCTTCCTGCCGGCGATCGTCACCGGCGCGATTTCCCAGTCGAAGCTGCCATCCTGTCCGGCCTGCTGGGCGCGCTGGGTCGAGGCGATGGCGAAGTCGTCCTGATCCTGGCGCGTGAAGCCGTAATGGGCGACGCAATCCTCGGCGAAGGCGCCCATCAGGCGGCCCTTCGTCTCGGCGCCGTAATGGTCCTCGAGGCCGTCGAAGAACATGTGGTCGATGAGCTGGCCGTGGCCGAGCCGGTAGCCGCCGCGCGCCTTCGGCAGCAGGTAGGGCGCGTTGGTCATCGACTCCATGCCGCCGGCGACAATCACGTCCTGGCTGCCGGCCTTCAGGGCATCGCAGGCGATCATGGCGGCCTTCATCGCCGAGCCGCAGACCTTGTGCACCGTGGTGCAGCCGGCGGCCGGCGGCAGCCCCGCCTGCAATGCCGCCTGACGAGCGGGCGCCTGGCCCTGGCCAGCCTGCAGCACGTTGCCGAACACGACTTCCTGTACATCCGTCGCCTGCAATCCGGAACGCTCGGCGGCCGCCTTGATGGCGACCGCCCCGAGGTTGGCGGCGGTCAATGTGGCGAAGTCGCCCTGAAAGGCGCCCATCGGCGTACGGGCAGCGCCCACGATCACGATCGGGTCACTCATCATTTTGTCTCCTGAAACAGTTCCCGGCCGATCAGCATGCGGCGGATCTCGCTCGTGCCGGCGCCGATCTCGTAGAGCTTGGCGTCGCGCCACAGCCGGCCGGCCGGATATTCGTTGATGTAGCCGTTGCCGCCGAGCGTCTGGATCGCCTCCCCGGCCATCCAGGTCGCCTTCTCGGCGGAATAGAGAATCGCGCCGGCGGCGTCCTTGCGCAGGCTGCGCGCATGGTCGGCGCTGTCGCAGGCGCGTCCAACCGCATAGACGTAGGCGCGCGTCGCCTGCCAGGTCGAGTACATGTCGGCGACCTTGCCCTGCATGAGCTGGAACTCGCCGATCGGCGTGCCGAACTGCTCGCGCTCGTGCAGGTAGGGAATCACCACGTCCATGCAGGCCGCCATGATGCCCAGCGGTCCGCCGGACAGCACCGCGCGCTCGTAATCGAGGCCGGACATCAGCACCTTCACGCCATTGCCGATGCCGCCCAGTACGTTCTCCTCCGGGATTTCGCAGTCGTCGAAGAACAGCGGATACGTGTTCGAGCCGCGCATGCCCAGCTTGTCGAGATGCGAGCCGCAGGAAAACCCTTGGTAGCCCTTTTCGACGATGAAGGCGGTGATTCCCTTCGTCCCCGCCATCGGATCGGTCTTGGCATAAACGACCAGCGTATCCGCATCGCCGCCATTGGTAATCCACATCTTGCTGCCGTTGAGCACGTAGCGGTCGCCCTTCTTTTCGGCCTTGAGCTTCATCGAGACGACGTCGGAGCCGGCGTTCGGTTCGGACATTGCCAGCGCCCCGACCTGCGTGCCGTCGATCAGTCCGGGCAGGTACTTCGCCTTCTGCGCGGTCGTGCCGTTGCGGCGGATCTGATTGACGCAGAGGTTCGAGTGCGCGCCGTAGGACAGACCCACCGAGGCCGAGGCGCGCGAGATTTCCTCCATCGCGATGATGTGGGCGAGGTAGCCCATGCCCGTGCCGCCATCCTCCTCGGGCACCGTCATGCCGAGCAGGCCGAGAGCGCCGAACTTCTTCCAGAGGTCGGCGGGGAATTCGTTGTCGCGGTCGATCTGCGCGGCGCGCGGCGCGATCTCGTCGGCGGCAAAGTCGCGCACCGTGTCGCGCAGCATGTCGATCTCTTCGCCGAGCTGGAAATTCAGTCCGATCATTTCGTTTTCTCCGCTTCCGGTTTGTCATGCATGGTCATCAGGGTCTGCTGCATCATCGCGCAGTGCGTCGCCTTGCCGTGCTTCACCACCCAGGCATCGCCGCGCGTGATGACGAGGTTGCGGCCGGGCTTCGCCACCTCGCCGGTGGCGATCAGCAACTCGCCGTCGGCCGGCGCCAGCAGGTTGATCTTGAACTCGACCGAGAGCACCGAGGTGTTCTGCGCCATCAGAGAAAACCCTGCGTAGCCGGCCGCGCTGTCGACGATCGTCGAGGTCACGCCGGCATGGAAGAAGCCGTGCTGCTGCGACAGGTCGGGCCGGTAGGGCAGATGGATTTCGCAGCCGCCGGGCCAGACATCCGCCAGCGTGGCGCCCAGCAGGCCCATCACCCCCTGCTTCGTGAAACTCTCGCGCACCTTGTCGCTCCAGTGCGGATCGCGGGGTTCGAATTTCGACTTGCCGCGCGGTATGCCGTAACTCATTGGACCTCCATGATAGTTTCGGCCGATTGTATGTTGACGTTTACGTTAACGTCAAACTGTCGCTTTTCCGTTTCGCAGCAGATCGCGGCATTGCTTTTCCAGGGCGTCCAGTTCGCCGAGAACGGCCTCGATGTCTTCGCGCTGCTGCTCCAGTCGGGCGCGCCGGACGGCGAGCACTTCGATCAACCTGGCGAGTTGCGAGGACTCCGGCGCGGTGTCGTACATGTCGATCAGCTCGCGGATCTCGGCGAGCGAGAGGCCCAGGCGCTTGCCGCGCAGGGTCAGCTTGAGACGCGTGCGGTCGCGCTTGGTGTAGACGCGCTGCACGCCGGCGCGCGCCGGCGTGATCAGGCCCTGTTCCTCGTAATGGCGGATGGCGCGCGGCGTCAGGTCGAACTCGCGCGCCAGCTCGGCGATGCTGTAGGTGGCTTCGTTTTTCGCGGAGGCGGAGGACATTTTGCTGCGGTGCACCAATAGCGCCGGATTCAGATAAACTACCCGGCACAACTCGATAAGATGCCGCAGTTAAACAGATTTCCGACCACCGGGCAACGCTCCGCCATCCACCGCATGCCGATCGACTACCCCTTCGACACCCCGCCGGAAACCGGCACAACCCGCCCGGTCGCGCCCGGCGTGCACTGGCTGCGCATGCCCCTGCCTTTCGCGCTCGACCACATCAACCTGTGGCTGCTGGAAGACGGGGAGGGATTCACCGCCGTCGACACCGGCATCGCGATGGATGCGGTCAAGCAGGCCTGGAAGTCGGCGCTGGCGGGACGGCGCTTGCGGCGCCAAATCGTCACGCATTTCCACCCGGACCACCTCGGCCTCGCCGGCTGGCTGGCAGCCGAATATGGCGCACCGCTGTGGATGACGCAGGGCGAATACCTGACCGCCCAAGTCATCGCGGCCGGACTCGCGCCCTTCGACATCCCCTCGATGGTGGCGCTGTTCGCACGCCACGGCCTCGATGCGAAACGCTGCGCCGCCCTGGAGGCGCGCGGCAACGCCTACCGGCGCGGCGTGCCGGTCATTCCCGCCAGCTTCCATCCGCTCTTCGAAGGCGACCTGCTGCGCATCGGCGCGCATGAATGGGAAGTGATCGTCGGCCACGGCCATGCGCCCGAGCATGCGAGCCTCTTCTGTGCCGAACTAAAAGCGCTGATCGCCGGCGACATGCTGCTGCCGCGCATCTCGACCAACGTCAGCACCTACGCCGCCGCGCCGGAACTCGACACCCTGCAGCTCTATCTGGATTCGATCGACCGCCTGACCGCATTGCCGGAAGACACGCTGGTTTTGCCTTCGCACGGCCGCCCGTTCCGCGGCATCCGGGCGCGCGTCGCCGACCTGCACGCCCATCACGAGGCGCGCTGCGCCGACCTGCTCGCCGCCTGCGCGGATGGGCCGCGCAGCGCCGGCGACCTGCTCGAGGTGCTGTTCGGCCGGCCGATCGACGATCCGCACCAAACCCTGTTCGCCATGGGCGAGGCCATCGCCCACCTGAATTACCTCGAGCACAAAAACCGCCTGAAACGCCGCAGCGAGAACGGCGCCATCCACTATGCTGCAACCCCTTGACCCGGAGTGAGAGACCATGACACAAGAAACCGCCAAAGAAAATGTGAATCCCGCCCTGCCCGATCCGCAGGAAGTCGCCAAGACCTACGCCGAGGTCGCGCAACGCGCCTCGAAGCTGCTCACCGAACACATGAAGCGCCAGGTCGCCAAGGGCGTCACCCCGCCGCAGGACGAACTCGGCATCGCGCAGGCCTTCATGGACATGATGGCGAAGATGCTCGCCAACCCCTACCAGCTGGCCCAGGCGCAGATGAACCTCGTCTGGGACTACTTCTCGCTCTGGCAGCATTCGACGCTGCGCTTCATGGGCATGCACACTCCGCCGGTCGCCGCGCCGGCCAAGGGCGACAAGCGCTTCAAGGACGAGCAGTGGGAAGAGCACTTCCTGTTCGACTTCATCAAGCAGAGCTACCTGATCACCGCGCGCCATATCCATGATTCGGTGAGCGGCGTGAAGGGCCTCGACGACCACACGCAGGACAAGGTGAATTTCTTCACGCGCCAGTTCATCGACGCGATGTCGCCCTCCAACTTCGTGCATACCAACCCCGAGGTCTTCCGCGAGACGGTTCAGACCCATGGTCAAAATCTGCTCAAGGGTTTCAACAACCTGCTGCGCGACATCGAGGACGGCGACGGCCAGCTGCGCGTCAGGATGACCGACACCGCCGCCTTCGAACTCGGCAAGAACGTCGCCACCACGCCCGGCAAGGTGGTCTTCCAGAACGACCTGATCCAGCTGCTGCAATTCACGCCGACGACGAAGACGAACTTCAAGCGGCCGCTGCTGATCGTGCCGCCCTGGATCAACAAGTATTACATCCTCGACCTGCGCGAGAAGAATTCCTGCATCAAGTGGGCCGTCGACCAGGGCCACAGCGTGTTCTGCATCTCCTGGGTCAACCCGGACGAAAAGCTCGCGCAGAAGACCTTCGAGGACTACGTCTTCGAAGGCACGCTGACCGCCATCGACCAGGTCTGCGCCCAGACCGGCGAAAAGGAGATCAACGCCGTCGGCTACTGCCTCGGCGGCACGCTGCTCGGCGCCACGGCCGCCTACCTCGCCGCCAAGAAGCCCAAAGCAACAGACCCGCGTCTCGCCTCCGTGACCTTCTTCACGACGATGCTCGACTTCTCGATCCCCGGCGAGCTGGGCGTCTTCATCGACGAGCAGCAGGTTGCCAGCCTCGAGAAGAAGATGAGCGAGCGCGGCTACCTCGAAGGCAGCGAGATGGCCGGCACCTTCAACATGCTGCGCGCCAACGACCTGATCTGGTCCTTCGTCGTCAACAACTACCTGATGGGCAAGGATCCCTTCCCCTTCGACCTGCTCTACTGGAACTCCGACTCGACGCGCATGCCGGCGGCGATGCACAGCTTCTACCTGCGCAACATGTACATGAAGAACCTGCTCAAGGAGCCGGGCGGCATCATGATCGGCAACGTCGAGGTCGACCTCGCCAAGGTCAAGATTCCCGCCTACTTCATCAGCACCATCGAGGACCACATCGCCCCCTGGCAGAGCACCTACCTCGGCGCACGGCTGTTTTCCGGCCCGACGCGCTTCGTGCTCGGCGGCTCCGGCCACATCGCCGGCATCGTCAATCCGCCGGCCGCCAACAAATACGGCTACTGGATCAACCCGGCCAAGACCCTGCCCGAGTCCCCCGAGGCCTTCTTCGCGGGCGCCCGGCAGAACCCCGGTTCGTGGTGGACCGACTGGCAGGCCTGGCTGATGGCGCTGGACGACGCCAGCGTGCCGGCGCGCGATCCGGTCAAGGGCAAGCTCGGCGTGCTGGAAGACGCGCCCGGTTCCTATGTGAAGTTCCGTCTGGACCAGCAGCAAAGGTTTTGAAGGGACGAAGCGGCGACGGCGGACCCACGGCACCGGCAACAATTGCCGGCGTCCCTGCCGCTGATCCTGCTTTTGGCTAAATCCGATCGAATTTCGGCCTGGCAGGGAAGTTGCTGCGCAGGCCCCCGTGACCGCCCAGACCGCCCACGCATTTGCCGCATCCTTCGGCATGACCTATGCCAACAGCGCCGCCCGCCCCGGGCGAATCGCGCCGGCCACGCCCCGCCCCTGCGACCGGCTCGCCGCGATCGCCCAGGCCTATGTCGAGGTGATCGAGGGCTGGGCCTGCAAAGTGGAAGACGCAATCCGCCTCTCCACGCTCGCCGCCGACCTGACCGGCCTGGTCGACCACGCCCCGCAAGTCTGTCTCGGCATGGCCCCGCACCTTGCGCTGCACAGCCCCTCGTTGCGCCACGGCTTGTCCGCGGCGGTCCTCGGCATCCATCTCTGCCGCGCCGTGCGACTCGACGCCCGGCACCAGTACACGGTCGCCAAGGCGGCCCTATTCATGAACCTGGCCGCGCTCGAACTGCAAGATGAGCTCACCGCCCCGCGCGCCGTCCCGAGCGCCGCCCAGCGCATCACTCTGTGGCGCCATCCGCAACTGGCCGCCGACCTGCTGCGCGACACGCCGGGGACCGACCTGTGCTGGATCGAGGCGGTCGAGCAGCACCACGAATCGCTCGACGGCAGCGGCTATCCCGCCGCGCTGAGCGGCGACGAAATCTGCCTCGAAGCGCGCATCCTCAGGATCGCGGACGCGTGGTGCGCGCTCGTCGCGCCGCAGCGTTTCCTGCGCAGCGCGATGACGCCGCGCACGGCCCTGCACTGGCTGCTGTCGCGCAGCCGGCAGCTGTTCGATCCCGTGCTGCTCGAAGCCCTGCGGCGCGTCAACGGCGCCTGGCCGCCCGGCACGCTGGTGCGCCTCGCCAATCGTGAGACCGCCATCGTCGTCGATGCGCCGCACGGCACGGCGCGGCCGCGCCAGGTTGTTTCCTTCCTCGGCGCGCACGGCCGGCTGTTCCGCGACCCGGTTCGCCGCGACACGCGTCGTTCGCCTTACGCCATCCGCGACTTCACCACGCTCGGCGCCGCGACGGTCAAGCCCGAGCACTGGAACCGCATCTGGGAGCTCGCCGCCGGCCCGCGCTAGGGGTCGGCAAGCAGCGCTAGAATGCTGCAATGCATCAAAACGCACGCCTCGAAGTCCTTTCCCGCCCCTCCGCACAACCCCATCCGGCCTTTCCCCCGCTGCTCTTCCTGCACGGCGCCTATACGGCCGCCTGGTGCTGGGAACACTACCTGCCTTACTTCGCCGCCGCCGGCTTCGATTGCCATGCCCTGAGCTTCTCCGGCCACGGCGGCAGTCGCCGCCGCGACCACCTCGACAGCTACTCGATCGACGACTACGTCAACGACGTCGCCGGGATGATCGCCACCTTGCCGACCCCGCCGGTGCTGATCGGCCATTCGATGGGCGGCTTCGTCGTGCAGAAGTATCTGGAAAAGCGCACTGCGCCGGCTGCGGTGCTGATGTGCGCGGTGCCGCCGCAGGGTCTGGCCGCTTCGGCCTTCGGCATGATTTTCAAGCAACCGGGACTGTTCGCCGACCTCAACCGCATGATGACGGGCCGGAGAGTGGCTCTCGACCGCCTGCGCGCCGCCCTGTTTGCCCAGCCGGTTCCGGTCGACGATCTCGTGCGCTATCACCGGCTGGCCCAGCCCGAGTCGCACCGCGCCGTCTGGGACATGATGCTGTTCAACCTGCCGCACCCCGGGCGCGTCCTGCGGCATCTGCCGGGAGGCGCGGACAGCTTGCTGGTGCTGGGCGCCGAGCAGGACATGATCATTCCCGCCGCGCTGGTAGACATGACGGCGCGCAGCTACGGCGCACAGGCGAAGCTCTATCCGGGCATGGGCCACGGCCTGATGCTCGAGGCCGGCTGGCGCAAACCGGCCCAGGACATCAGCGACTGGCTGAAGCGCCGCTTCTGAGCCCGCCCCGCAATCGCCGCTGCGCGGCGATCTGTGATCGAACTCACTCTTCCAGCAGGCTCCTGAGCATCCAGGCGGTTTTCTCGTGCACGTCGAGGCGCTGGGTCAGGAGGTCCAGGGTCGGCTGGTCATTGGCCTTGTCGGCGACGGGGAGCAGCTCGCGTGCGGTGCGCGCAGTGGCCTCCTGGGCGGCGACGAGCAGGCCGATCATCGCGGTGGCCTTGGGTACGCCATGCACCTCCTCGATGCTCGCCCGATCCGCATACTCCTTGAAGCTGCCGGGGGCGGGATGACCCAGGGCGCGGATGCGCTCGGCGATCAGGTCGAGGGCGTTCCACTGCTCGGTGTACTGCGCCATGAACATCTGGTGCAGCGTGTTGAACATCGGTCCGGTGACGTTCCAGTGAAAGTTGTGGGTCATCAGGTAGAGGGTGAAGCTGTCCGCCAGCAGCCGCGACAGTCCCTGGGCGATCTTGGCCCGGTCCGCAACGGAGATGCCGATGTCGATCCCGTTGGTTTTCTTGCTTTTCATGACTGACTCCTTTCGCTGATCTCCGCAAACATCGCGGCGGTTGTGCCATTGTGGGCCCGGCTTGCCCGGAATTCCAGTGGCTTGTGGCAATGACCTGCATAGGACGGAGCTATTTGCAGGGCCAGGTTCCCCGCAGCTTGCTGTCGAGCAGGGCGCGGCGCAGGAGATCGATGGCCTGGTGGCGCGGAAAGCTTGCGCGCCAGACCATGCCGACGCGCCGCAGCGGCGTCGGTTCGGCGAAGGGACGCACGCGCAGCAGGCTGTCGTTTTTCGCCAGGTCATCGACGGCCGAGGCCGGCATGACGGTGATGCCCAAGCCCGAAGCGACCATGTGGCGGATCGTCTCGAGCGACGAGCCCTCGAGCACCTGCGGCCCGCCGCTGCCGGCGCGGCTGCACAGATCGAGCACCTGGTCGCGGAAGCAGTTGCCGCGCCCGAGCATCAGCAACTGTTCTTCCAGCAGATGATCGACTTCGATGAGCTTGCGCCCGGCCCAGGGATGTTGCGCGGGCACGAGCACGCGGAAGGCCTCGTCATAAACGGCCTGGGCGACCAGCCCGGGCTCTTCGACCGGCAGCGCGAGCACCGCCACGTCGAGCTCGCCGTTTTTCAGCGCGTCGATCAGATTGGCGGTGAAATTTTCCTGGATGATCAGCGGCATCTTGGGCGCACGCGCCCTCAGCAGCGGCACCAGCTTGGGCAGCAGGTAGGGACCGATGGTGAAGATCGCGCCGAGACGCAGCGGGCCGGCGAGCGGGTCGCCCGCCGTATCGGCCAGTTCCCTGATGCGCGCGGCCTCGGCGAGCACTTTCTCGGCCTGTCGCACCACCGGCTCGCCGGCCGGAGTGACGGCGACTTCGTTCTGCCCGCGCTCGAACAGGATCACGCCCAACTCGTCCTCGAGTTTCTTCACCGCGACGGACAGCGTCGGCTGGGCGACGAAGCATTTTTCCGCCGCGCGGCCGAAATGCCTCTCGCGGGCGAGAGCGACGATGTAACGCAGCTCGGTCAGGGTCATAATGGACGCATTATGCCGGATGCGCTCGAACATTTCATCGCCGCCCTGGCGACCGGAGCAGGCGTGGAGATCGCGGAAACCCACATCTCCTGGGTGCTGCTGGCCGGCGCCTGCGCCTACAAGATCAAGAAGCCCGTGGTTCTGCCCTTTCTCGACTACGGGACGGTCGAACGACGGCGTTTCTTCTGCCACGAGGAACTGCGCCTCAACCGGCGCTTCGCGCCCGACCTCTACCTCGACGTCGTCGACCTCGCCGGCGAGCCCGCCGTCCGGATGAAGCGCTTCGACGAGGCGCTCCGGCTCGATCGCGTCAGCCGCCGGAACGAACTGACGGCGGCGCACCTGAGCCAGCTGGCGCGCGACCTGGTCGCCTTCCAGGCGCGGGCCGCCGTCGCCGCGCCCGGATTCGGCACGCCGGCAACCGTTCGCGCCAACGCCCTGGAGAACTTCGACGAACTCGACCGGCTGCTGCCGGTCGCGGCTCCGCTGCTGAAGCGGCTGCGCGCCTGGACGGAAGCCGAGTGGCAACGCCGCACGCCGGACTTCTCGCGCCGCCGCGCGGCCGGCCGGGTGCGCGAGGGCCACGGCGACCTCCACCTCGGCAATCTCGTCCTGCTCGACGGGCGCGTCCTGCCTTTCGACGGCATCGAATTCAACGAGGATCTCCGCTGCATCGACGTCGCCAGCGAAATCGCCTTCGCCCTGCTGGACCTGCTCGATCACGACCGGCCCGGCCTGGCCACCTGGCTGCTCAGCGAATGGCTCGTCTGGAGCGGCGATTTCGATGCCCTGGCCGTGCTGCGCTTTTATCTCGTCTATCGCGCCCTGGTGCGCGCCAAGGTTTCCGCCCTGCAGCGGCGCACCCCCGAGGCGACCGGCTATCTCGCCTGGGCCGCGCGACTGACCGATCCGCCCGCGCCGACGCTGACGATCGCCTGCGGCCCCTCGGGCTGCGGCAAGACCCACGAGACCAGCCGCCGTCTCGCCGGCGCCGACTTTCTGGCCACCGTGCGCATCCGTTCCGACGTGGAGCGCAAGCGCCTGCATGGTCTCGCCCCGGATGAGCGCAGTGGCGGCGCGATCTACTCCCCCGCGGCGACCGCGCGCACCTACGTGCGGCTGGCGGAACTGGCGGAAGCGACACTCCGCGCCGGCTGGTCGGTAATCGTCGATGCCGCATTTCTCAAACGGGCGGAACGCGACGTGTTCCGCGCCCTGGCCGCCCGGCTTGCCGCACCCTTCGCCCTCGTCGCGCCCCAGGCGACGCCGGAGGAAATGGCCCGGCGCATCGCCGCCCGGCAAAACGACGCCTCCGAAGCCACGATCGAAGTGTTGAAGGATCAACTGCGCGGGTTCGAGCCTCCCGCACAGGACGAGAATGTGTAAGGAATACCTTACACATTCTCCGGCCGTCATTTTGCATACCCGGAAATCCTATACAAAAGTAAAAGACCGGAGAGACAGGCCCGAATCCTGCTTGATCCTTCGTTTGCCCACGCTTCCCGAATGAGACCCTAGTGCGATGAGGTTTTGCCCGATATGCAAACCGGCATTCATCCTGGCCTGCGGATTGTCGCAGGCCTGGGTCGCCCCCGCGTTCGGGCAGGAAGAGGGCCCCTTGCGGGGAGCGGATGGCGGCGCGGGCGTCCTCGTCATTCTCGAACGCCTCGCCGCCATCCAGGAAGCGCAGCTGGCCTGGAGCCAGGCCGTCGCGGTCATCGGCATTCTGGCGCTGCTGCTCGCCGGGGCGCTGGCGTTCTTCTTCCACCGCACCGCCGCGTCCCGCGTTGCGGCCGCACCGGCGACCGCCGCGCAGGACGCGACGGCCACCCCCGCGCCGGCACCGACGCAGGATGCGGAACGCTGGGAACAAGCGCTGGAAGGCGCCGGCCTCGGTACCTGGGAGCTGAATCCGGCCACGGGAACGGTCGCCTTTTCGCTGTTCTGGCGCCGCATGCTCGGCTATGCGCCCGCGGATGCGCCCAATACCCTGGCCGCCTGGCGCGGACTGATCCATCCCGAAGATCGGCCGCGCGTGCGCACGACCTTCGAGGACCTGCTGCGCGGCGACGGGGCGACGCGCCAGGTCACCTACCGCATGCGCACCCGGGGCGGCGATTACCGCTGGATGCAGACCACGGCCCACCTCCTGCGCGATGCGGCGGGCCGACCATGCCGCATGTTCGGCACGAACGCCGACATCACCGCGCAACGCGACACCGAACAGCGCCTCGACGAACTGCTGGCCGCACTGAACGACGGCCAGGCCCTCTTTCGCCGCTTCTTCGACGCAGCGGGGAGCGCGATGCTGCTGATCGACCCGGCGGACGGCCGCATCCTCGACGCCAACCCGGCCGCCGGCGCCTTCTATGGCTATACGCGCGAGGAACTGCTGACCATGCGCAGCGCCGACCTCGACCGGACCGCGGCCGCAGGCGGCGCGGCCTATATGACCGAGGCGCTCGCCGCCGGGCGCGCGCAGTCGGTCCAGATTCATCGCCGCAAGGACGGGGAGGCGCGCAGCGTCGAGGTGTATGCCAGCCCCCATCGTCACGACGGCCGGCAGGTCGTCTGCGCCATCGTGCACGACATCAGCGAGCGCGCCGAGGCGGAGCGCAGACTGCGCGAGGCGGCGACCGTTTTCGAGTCGACCGCCGAGGCGATCATGATCACCGACGCCAACGGCGTGATCCGGCGCCTCAACCAGGCGTTCAGCCAGATGACCGGCTACGGCGAGACGGAAGCGCTCGGCCAGACGCCGCGCATCCTCAAATCGGGCCGTCAGGACGCGGCGTTCTACCAGAACGTGTGGGCGCGGCTGTTGACGCAGGGACACTGGGAAGGCGAATTGTGGAACAAGCGCAAGAACGGCGAGATCTTCCCGGTCTGGCAGACGATCTCGACCGTGCGCGACGATCTCGGCAAGACCGTCGGCTTCGTCTCGCTCTTCATCGACATCACGCAGAAGAAGCGCGACGCCGACGAACTGGCCTATCGCGCCAACTACGACGCGCTGACCGGTTTGCCGAATCGCAACCTGCTCGCCGAACGGCTCAGCCAGGCGCTGAAACAGGCGCGCCGCGAGAATTCGCGCGTCGCGGTGATGTTCATCGACCTCGATTTCTTCAAGCAGGTGAATGACACGCTCGGCCACGCCACCGGCGATCGCCTGCTGCAGCTGGCGGCGGAGCGCATGCGCATGTGCGTGCGCGAGACCGACACGATCGCGCGCCTCGGCGGCGATGAGTTCGTCATCCTGCTGACGGACATCGACGCCGCCGCCCCCGCCGGCGTCGTCGCCGAGAAGGTCGTCGCCCAGATGGTCGAGCCTTTCAGCATCGAAGACAACGAGATCCATATCGGGGCATCGATCGGCATCACGATCTTCCCCGACGACGGGCGCGACATCGACACGCTGTTCCGCAACGCCGACCTGGCCATGTACCGCGCCAAGGCCGTGGGACGCAACAACGCCCAGTTCTTCGTCGCCGCGCTGACGACGGCGGCGCTCGACCGCCGCGCGCTGGAGAACGACCTGCGCGGCGCGCTGGCGCGTCAGGAGCTCCAACTGCGTTTCCTGCCGCTGGTCAACCTGGCGAGCGGCCGGATCACCGGCGTCGAAGCGCTGCTGCGCTGGCAGCATCCCCAGCGCGGCCTGATCGAGCCCGGCGCTTTCGTGCCGCTCGCCGAGGAGACCGGCCTGATCCGCGAGATCGGCGCCTGGACGCTCGACGAGGCCTGTCGGCGCCTCGCCGGCTGGACGAGCGCGGGACACCGCCTGACGCTGGCGCTCAACATCTCTGTGCGCCAGCTGCCCGAGGCGCTTTCGGTCCGCCACATTCTCGCCACGCTCGGCAAGCACGGCATCCCGCCGCAGCAGGTCGTCCTCGAATTCGCCGAGAGCGTCCTGTTCACCGAGTCGCCGGCGATCCAGCAGTGGTTCGTCGAGGTCGGCAACGCCGGGCTGCACCTGGCGATCGACGATTTCGGCACCGGCTTCTCGTCGCTCGCCTCGCTCAAGCGCTTTGCGGTGCATCACGTCAAGATCGACCGCAGCTTCGTCCGGGGCATGGCGGGCGACGCCAGCAGCCGCGCCCTGGTCGAGGCCATCCTCGCGATGGCCCACAGCCTCGGGCTGTCGGTGGTGGCCGAGGGCGTCGAGGATGCCGATCAGGCCCGCCTGCTGCTGGCGCGCCAGTGCGAGCAGGCGCAGGGCTATCTCTACAGCGAGCCGCTGCCGGCGGAGGAGTTTTCCGCCCTCATCTCCCGGCCGCCCAAATAGCGCGCCGTCCCGCCAGAGCCGACTTTGCGGGTCAGGCGACTTCCACGCAGCTGGCGCGTTCGAAATCGGCGCCCCGTTCGAGGATCGCCCCGAGCTTGAAGCGGCGCGTCGCGATCGGCGTCCAGGCTTCCATGATGCGCTCGGGCCTGAAGCTTCCGGGGGACAGGATCAGCGTGGGCGGCGTCTCCAGGTGGGCCGACAGCGGCAGGATGAACCCCGGCCGATACTTGTCCGGGGCGGCCATCACCCCGGTGCGACGCAGCGCGACCGGCTGGGGACGGCCGGGCAGCAGTTGTATGCCGACGGCGAGATCGTCGCCGCGCCTCTGCGTCCAGCGCACCACGCCCAGCCGCATGTCGCCGCGCGCGGCGGGTTGCACCGCGACCAGCTGCCCGATGCCGATCCGCCCCCCCTCGCGTTCGATCGGGCGCACCAGGCACACGCCGCCTTCGGACTGGTCGAACAGGCCCCAGTCCTCGACCAGGGTCCAGCTTTCCAGACAAAAGCCGTGATCCTGGCTGTACTGCTCGTCGAAACGCGTCGCGACGCGACCGAACATCGCCAGCTCCTCGCGCTGGCGGCGCAGTTCGTCGCCGCCGGCGCTGCCGGGCGGCCGGAAGCTCTGGTGGCCGGCGACGTAGTAATGGACGGCATCGACGCCGGCGACAAAACGACACAGGCCGCTCATCGGATGACGCCCATAGCGGCGCTGCACCCCGCCCTTGACCCAGCGCGGATAGATGCGCCGCAGCACCTCGCCGCAGCCCGGCATGACGCAGTCCTCGCCCAGACCCAGCTCGGCCGGGACCGCGCCCGGCTCGCAGCGCACCAGCAAGGCGAGGCGCTTCTTCAGGCTCTTGCGCAATTCGCCCGTGTCGAGCCAGCGCGCGCCCGGCCCGCTGCAGGGCATGAATCCCGGCGGCGCGGCGCCCTCGAGATCGACGCACAAGGGCAGGGCGGCCGTCAGCACGGGCGGTTCGGCCATCACGCTCACCTTGGCCGCCCAGCGCCGCGCCCAGCCCATCACCCAGCGCTGCTGGCGCGGCGCAAGCTCGTGCAGGCTGGCGCTGGCGAGCAAAGCCAGCTCCACATATACCCTCTCCGGCGTAACCGGGCGGGCGGCGGGCGGTGCGTCGGTCCGGGTTCCGGCGCCCTGCGTTTCGCGCTGTGCGTCGACGACCGCAACCCGCGGCACGCCCAGAGCCTCCGCGCTGGAATAGAGCGCATGGGCGAAACGCCACAACGGAGGCTCCGCCTGCTGGCCGGCCCGCACCCGGTCGGCAAAAGCGTCGACGAGGAGCGCCAGGGCGCGCTGGCAGATCGATGCGGCTTGCGGCCTCAGGGCGGCATCCCCGCCGAGCAGACTTTCGAGACAGCGCAGATAGCCCAGCAATAGCTCCTGCCAGAGGGCATGAGTGGCATCGCTCGCACCCTGCTCCAGGGGCGCGAGCGGCAGCGGTTTGCCGGTGAAGAGGATCGCACTTTCGCCCTGGACGAAACGGACAGGGGCCTGCATCGCCTCGAGCATTTCCAGCCGGACGGCTCCGGCCAGGGCGCTGCCGTTCAGCGCGCGCAACTGTTCGAGCAGTTGCGTCTGCGTGAGCCGGGGATTGAGAAGCGGCAGGCGCTTGATCCAGTCGCGGCAGGCGGCCGGATCGACGAAATGCGGCGCGGCTTCCGCTCCGGTCGGGGGCAGATCGATCTTCATGCCGGGGTTCATGAGCGCCCTTTCAGGGCCGCGCCGAACGCGGCCCGCAGCACGGCGGTTGCGGGCTGCGCCCGCGCGGGGGCCGGCCGCCGGGGCGTTGCCCAGATCGGCGCGGGGAAATGGCTGTCGTCGCGCCAGCGCGGAATCACGTGCCAGTGCAGATGCGGTACGACATTGCCGAGGCTGGCGAGGTTGACCTTGTCGGGCCGCATCGTGGCGCGCACGGCGCATTCGACCGCATGGACGACGTCGAGGAGATGGCGGCGCTCGGCGGCGCTCAGGTCGGACAGCTCGGCCGCGTGCCGCTGCCAGACCACCCGGCAGAAGCCGGGAAACGCCGCGCCCTCGGCGCCGCCGACGCGGACGACACGGCAAGCCGCGTCCTGCCAGAGAACTTCTCCGCCGGCCGAGTCGCACAGTTCGCACGCGTCCATGCGGCGAAGATAGCACGGCGGCCGACCTCCCCCATCCGGCATCAGCCGAGAAACAGGCGGTAGGCCGGATTTTCCGACTCGTCCCAGTAGCGGTAGCCGAGATTCTTGAGAAAGGCGCGCAAATCCTTCATCTCGCCCTGCGGCACCTGCATGCCGACCAGCACGCGGCCGGTGTCGGCACCGTGGTTGCGGTAGTGGAACAGGCTGATGTTCCAGCCCGCGCTCATCTTGCCGAGGAAGTGCATCAGCGCGCCGGGCCGCTCGGGGAACTCGAAACGGTAGAGCAGTTCATTCCGGACCTGCGGTGCATGGCCGCCGACGAGGTGGCGGATGTGCAGCTTGGCCATCTCGTCGTCGGTGAGATCGAGCGTGGCGTAGCCGTGGCGGCGCAGCAGCTCGGCGAGCCTGGTCGCCTCGGCGCGGTGATGGACCTGGATGCCGACGAAGACATGGGCTTCGCCCGCGTCGTGGAAGCGGTAGTTGAACTCGGTGATGTTGCGGTTGCCGATCAGGGCAACGAACTTCTTGTAGCTGCCCGGCCGCTCGGGCAGGGTGACGGCGAACACCGCCTCGCGCTGCTCGCCGACCTCGGCGCGCTCGGCGACGAAACGCAGCCGGTCGAAGTTCATGTTGGCGCCGGAGGCGACGGCGACCAGCGTTTTGCCTTTCGCCTTGCTGCGCCGGGCCCACTCTTTCGCGCCGGCGACAGCCAGCGCGCCGGCCGGCTCGAGGATCGAGCGCGTGTCCTCGAAGACATCCTTGATCGCGGCGCAGATCGCGTCGGTGTCGACCAGCACCATCTCGTCGACGTGTTCCCGGCAGAGGCGGAAGGTTTCCTCGCCGACCATCTTGACCGCCGCGCCGTCGGCGAACAGGCCGACCGATTCGAGGCGCACGCGCCTGCCGGCCTTGAGCGAGCGGTCCATCGCGTCGGCATCGGCGGCCTCGACGCCGATGATTTTCGTCTGCGGCCGCAGGCGCTTGACGTAAGCCGCCACGCCGGCGATCAGGCCGCCGCCGCCGACGCCGCAGAACACCGCGTCGATCGGATCGGGATGCTGGCGCAGAATCTCCACGCCGATGGAGCCCTGGCCGGCGATGACGTCCGGATCGTCGAAGGGGTGCACGAAGGCGAGCTTTTCCCGTTTCTCCAGAACCAGCGCGTGGGCATGGGCGGCATCGTAGCTGTCGCCGTGCAATACCACCTCGCCGCCGCGCTTTTTCACCGCGTCGATCTTGATCTGCGGCGTCGTCGTCGGCATCACGATCACGGCGCGGATCCCGAGCTTCTGCGCCGCGAGCGCGACGCCCTGCGCGTGGTTGCCCGCCGAGGCGCAGATCACGCCCCGCTTGCGCTGCCGGGGCGTCAGGTGGGCGATCTTGTTGTAGGCGCCGCGCAGCTTGAAGCTGAATACCGGCTGCATGTCCTCGCGCTTGAGCAACAGCCGGTTGCCGCAGCGCGCGGAGAGGTTCGGCGCAGGCTCCAGGGGGGTTTCGATCGCCACGTCATAGACGCGGGCGTTGAGGATCTTCTCGAGGTAATCCATGGCTGAAGGGTGGGTGCGGCCGGCGAGCCCGGGGAAGCGCAAGGGTAACAGAGAGTAGAATTTGCCGCTTTGCAGCAATCCTCCCGCCGATGACCGCCCGCCTGCGCGAGATTCCCTACAACACCACCTCCTTCTCCGACCGCGAGATCGTCATCCGCCTGCTCGGCGAAAAGATGTGGGCGGTGCTCGACGTGCTGCGCGGGCAGCGCGTCACCGGCCGCTCGGCGCGCATGCTGTACGAGGTGCTCGGCGACATCTGGGTGGTGCGCCGCAATCCCTATCTGGCAGACGACCTGCTGGCCAGCCGCGAGCGGCGCGGCGCGCTGATCGGCGCGCTCAAGCACCGCCTTGCCGAGATCGAGAAGCGGCGGCAGGGCAATGCCGCCGTCGCGCAACTGCTCGCCGCCGCGGCAAAGGCCGTCGCCGACTTCGAGCGCTGGTTCGACGAGACCGCCGCGCTGCGCAGGAAAGTCATGCAGCGCCTGGCGCGCCACACGCGCAAGGACAACATCTGCTTCGACGGCCTCGCGCGCGTCTCGCACGTGACCGACGCCACCGACTGGCGCGTCGAATATCCGTTCGTCGTGCTGATGCCCGATACCGAGGAAGAAATCGCGCCGCTGGTACGCGGCTGCATCGAGCTGGGCCTGACCATCATCCCGCGCGGCGGCGGCACCGGCTACACCGGCGGCGCCGTGCCGCTCGATCCGCGCTCGGTCGTCATCAACACCGAGAAGCTCATCGACATGGGGCCGGTGACGGAGGCGGTATTGCCGGGCCTCGACCGTCCCTACGCGACGATCCGCACCGGCGCCGGTCTCGTCACGCGGCGCGTCATGGAATGCGCGGAGGCGGCCGGCCTGGTGTTCGCCTGCGACCCGACCTCGGCCGACGCCTCCTGCATCGGCGGCAACATCGCCATGAACGCGGGCGGCAAGAAGGCCGTGCTGTGGGGCACGGCGCTCGACAACCTGGCGTCGTGGCAGATGGTCGACGCCGAGGGTCGCTGGCTCGAGGTGGAGCGCGTCAACCACAATCTGGGAAAAATCCACGACCAGGAAACCGCCACCTTCCGCATCCGGCAGTTAAGCGACAACGGCAAGGTCGGGCGCGAGGAGACGCTGCGGATTCCCGGCCGCAGCTTCCGCAAGACCGGGCTGGGCAAGGATGTCACCGACAAGTTCCTGTCCGGCCTGCCCGGCGTGCAGAAGGAGGGCTGCGACGGCCTGATCACCTCGGCGGTGTGGATCCTGCACCAGATGCCGCCGGTGCAGCGCACCGTCTGCCTCGAGTTCTTCGGCCAGGTGCGCGAGGCGGTGCCGAGCATCGTCGAGATCACCGACTACTTCAAGCCGGGCGGCGCGGGACTGGCGGCCGGCGTGCAGCTGGCCGGCCTCGAGCACCTCGACGAGCGCTACGTCAAGGCGGTCGGCTACGCCACGAAAGCGAAGCGGCACGGCCGGCCGAAGATGGTGCTGCTCGGCGACCTCGTCGGCAGCGACGAGGCTGCCGTGATGCGCGCCACGTCGGAAGTCGTGCGCATGGCCAACGTGCGCGGCGGCGAGGGCTTCATCGCCGTGACGCCCGAGGCGCGCAAGCAGTTCTGGCTCGACCGTTCGCGCACGGCGGCCATCTCGCGCCATACCAACGCCTTCAAGATCAACGAAGACGTGGTGATTCCGCTGCCGCGCATGGGCGACTACTGCGACGGCATCGACCGCTTCAACATCGAACTGTCGATCGGCAACAAGCTCGAGCTGTGCGACGCGCTGACCGAGTTCCTCGGCGGCGACCTGCCCCTGCACATCGGCGATGCGGGCCTCTCCGGCCGCGCGCTGATCGGCGACCGCCGCGAACTGGCGCTGGCCGCCGTCGCCGAGGTGCGCGCGCGCTGGCAGGGCCTGCTCGACGATCTCGACGCGCAATTCCCCGCCTTGCAGGACCATTCGCTGCGCGTCTCGTGGAAGAACGAACTCAAGCCGCTGCTCGAGGAAATCTTCGCCGGCGATGCCTACGGCCCGACGCGCGCACGCATCGAGGCGATCCATCAGCGCGTGCTGAAGGGCCGCGTCTTCGTCGCGCTGCACATGCATGCCGGCGACGGCAACGTGCATACCAACATCCCGGTCAACTCGGACAACTACGCGATGCTGCAGACGGCCTACCGCACCGTCGACCGCATCATGGCACTCGCGCGCAGCCTCGGCGGCGTGATTTCCGGCGAGCACGGCATCGGCATCACCAAGCTCGACTACGTCAGCGAGGACGAGATCCGGCCGTTCCGCGAGTACAAGCAGCGCATCGACCCGCAGGGGCGCTTCAACAAGGGCAAGCTGTTGTCCGGGGCGAACCTCGCCAATGCCTACACGCCCTCGTTCGCGCTGCTCGGCGTCGAATCGCTGATCATGGAACAGTCAGAGATCGGCAGCCTCTCCGACATGGTCAAGGACTGCCTGCGCTGCGGCAAGTGCAAGCCGGTCTGCTCGACCCACGTGCCGCGCGCCAACCTGCTCTACTCGCCGCGCAACAAGATCCTCGGCGTCGGCCTGCTGGTCGAGGCCTTCCTCTACGAGGAGCAGACGCGGCGCGGCATCTCGCTCAAGCATTTCGAGGAATTCGGCGACGTCGCCGACCACTGCACGATCTGCCACAAGTGCGTCAAACCCTGCCCGGTCGACATCGACTTCGGCGATGTCTCGATCGCGATGCGCAACTTCCTGCGCAAGACCGGCAAGAAGAAGTCCGCGCCGGGCACGCGGCTGGCGATGGCCTTCCTCAGCGCCACCGATCCGGCGCGCATCAAGGCGCTCAAGACCGGCATGATCGACCTCGGCTACCAGGCCCAGCGGCTCGGCCACGCGCTGGCGAAAACCTTCGGCCTGACACAGGAAACGGTGCGCCATCCGCCCGCCTCGCTGGGCCGGCCGGACGTGAAGATGCAGGTCATCCACTTCCTCAACAAGCCGCTGCCGGCCCATGTGCCGCGCCGCACGGCGCGGGCGCTGCTCGACATCGAGGACGCCGCGCTGATCCCGGTGATCCGCGATCCCCGGCGGGCCGGCGAGGAGGGCAACGATGGCGAAGCCGTCTTCTACTTCCCCGGCTGCGGTTCGGAACGCCTGTTCTCGCAGGTCGGCCTCGCCACGCAGGCGATGCTCTGGCATGTCGGCACGACGACCGTGCTGCCGCCGGGCTACCTGTGCTGCGGCTATCCGCAGACCTCGTCCGGCGACCATGACAAGGGCACGGCGATCACCACGCAGAACCGCGTGCTGTTCCACCGCGTTGCCAACACGCTCAACTACCTCGACATCAGGACGGTGATCGTCAGCTGCGGCACCTGCATGGACCAGCTGCTGAAGTACGAATTCGGACGCATCTTCCCCGGCTGCCGGCTGCTCGACATCCACGAATACCTGATGGAAAAAGGCGTGAAGCTCGACGGCGTGCAGGGTACGCAGTATCTCTACCACGATCCCTGCCACACGCCGATGAAGCAGCACAACCCGACCCTGGTGGCGAGCACGCTGCTGGGCAAGCCGGTGTTGCTGTCCGACCGCTGCTGCGGCGAATCCGGCACGCTGGCCGTCACGCGTCCGGATGTATCGACGCAGGTGCGCTTCCGCAAGCAGCAGGAGATCGAAGCGGGCGTTGCCCAGCTTCAGAAACTCGGCGCTGGCGAGACGGCACCGCAGGCCGTCAAGATCCTCACCAGCTGCCCGAGCTGCCTGCAAGGCTTGTCCCGCTACCGCGAAGACGCCGCCATCGAGGCCGACTACATCGTCGTCGAACTCGCGCGCCACATCCTCGGCGCAGACTGGCTCGACCGCTATGTCAATGCCGCCAACGCCGGCGGCATCGAGCGCGTGCTGCTCTAGCGCAGGATGTTATCGACCGCATCCACCACCATGCTGGTGCCGATCGCGATCATCAGGATGTCGCCGGCCACCTGCACATAACGGTGATGCGGCGGCGGCGGCGGCAGGCGGATGAGGATTTCCGGCGCCAGCGGGTAATAGCGCACGTCGGCCGGCAACACGTAGCCGACGCGCCACTTCTTCGCCTGGCCCGGCGGCATGCAGCCGTTGCCCTTCTTCGCCAGGCCCGGCGGGCAGTGGCCGGCGCGCGCCCGGCCGCCGTAGTAGTCGATCAGGATGCGGCGCGAATCGTCGCTGAAACGGTAGTGCCCTCCGCCGCGGCGGTCGTCGTAACGATCCTCGCGCTTGCCGCGGTCATCCCGGTATCCCCGGTCATCCCGATCGCCGCGCCCCTCATGCTTGTGACCCGGTTTCCCGCCGCCGGCCCAGTCGGGCTTCTCGGCGAAAGCGGGCAGGCTTGCCGCAACAAACAGGCCGGCGAACAGGAATGCAAGGAGTCGGGATGAACGCCTCATGGGGGACCTCCTCAGGGTGACAGTGAAAACGATTGGAACGCAAAACCCGGTATTCGGGTTGACCTGCCCGTCACGAACGTCATCACCGGCGTTGGCGTGGCGCCGATCCTGTCGGCGCGGCGCGCAGGTATTCGCCCATTTTGCCCGATAATGCCGCGCATGATCTTCAGTCTGACCGGCGCGCAAGCGTCTCCCCATGTGCGGCATTGCGGGTGAATTGAGGTTCGACGGCACGGCGCCCGCGCGCGAGACGCTCGAGCGCATGGGCGCGCGCCTGGCGCGGCGCGGGCCGGACGGCAGCGGCTTCTGGAGCGACGGTCCCGTCGCCTTCGGCCACCGGAGGCTTGCGATCATCGACCTGTCCGAGCGCTCGCGCCAGCCGATGGTCGACGCGTCCATCGGCTTGGCGCTGGTCTTCAACGGCACGATTTACAACTATCCGGAGCTGCGCCACGAACTGATCGGGCGCGGCCGCGTGTTCTTCTCCGACGGCGACACCGAGGTGATCCTGCGCGCCTATGCCGAGTGGGGCGAGTCCTGCGTCGAGCGCCTGCACGGCATGTTCGCCTTCGCCCTCTGGGATGGCGCCAGGCTGTTCCTCGCGCGCGACCGGCTCGGCATCAAACCGCTCTACTTCGCGCGCACCGACCGCTTCTTCCGCTTCGCCTCGAATACCCAGGCGCTGCTGGCGGCGGGGGAAATCGACACTTCGCTCGATCCGGTGGCGCTGCACCACCAGTTCATGCTGCATGCCTCGGTGCCGGCGCCGTTCACAGTGCTCAAGGGCATCCGCAAGCTCGAGCAGGGCACGACGCTGACCATCGATGCCGCTGGCCGGACGACCGAAAAACGCTACTGGACGCTGACGGCGCAGCGCCCCGCCGCGGCCAAGAGCGAACAGGAATGGACGGAAGCGATCCACGCCGCGCTGCGCCTCGCGGTCAAAAAGCGCATCGAGATCGCCGACGTCAAGGTCGGCGTGCTGCTCTCGGGCGGGCTCGATTCCTCGCTGCTCGTCGCGCTGCTGGCCGAGCAGGGCGTGCCCGACCTGATGACCTTCTCGGTCGGCTTCGAGGACCAGCCGGAAGAGCGCGGCAACGAGTTCGAATACTCCGATGCGGTCGCCGACCACTTTGGGACAAGGCATCACAAGTATGCGATCCCGAACAGCGAGGTCCTGCGCCGTCTGCCCGAGGCCGTCGACTGCATGGCCGAGCCGATGGTCAGCCAGGACGCCGTTTCCTTCTACCTGCTGGCCGAGCGGGTGAGCCGGACCGTCAAGGTGGTGCAGAGCGGGCAGGGCGCCGACGAGGTGTTCGCCGGCTATTCATGGCATGCGAAGATGACGGCCGAGTCGGGACCGTTCGTGGAACGCCTCAAGCGCCACTACTTCGACCGCGACCACGCCGAGTTCGCCGCGATGCTGGAAGCGCGCCACCAGGTCGGCGACGTGACCTCGGAATTGTTGGCCGCGAAGCTGGCCGAACCCTTTGCCGACGAATTCATCGACCGGCTGCTGCGCGCCGAGGCGACCCTGCTGATCACCGACGATCCGGTCAAGCGCGTCGACAACATGACCATGGCCTGGGGCCTGGAGGCGCGCGTGCCCTTCCTCGATCATCACCTCGTCGAACTCGCCGCGCAGATGCCGCCGGAACTCAAGCTGGGCTCGGGCGGCAAGCACGTCCTCAAGACAATCGCGCGCGGCCTGCTGCCCGACAGCGTGATCGACCGGCCCAAGGGCTACTTCCCGATGCCGGCGCTGAAATACGTACGCGGCGAATTCCTCGATTTGATGCGCGGCATCCTCGATGCGGAGGCCTGCCGCCGGCGCGGCATCTACCGGCGCGACTACGTCGACAAACTGCTCGCCGAGCCGGACAAACACCTGACGCGCATCCAGGGCAGCAAGCTCTGGCACCTCGCGCTGCTGGAATACTGGCTGCAAAGGAACGTCGACGGAACGCGGTGAACGTGTTCGGCAGAGCCGAATCCCTCGCTTTGCTCGGGACCGCCACTTCGTGGCGTCCTGCGCCCTGCGGGCTGGTCGGTGCTGGCGGGAGGGCGGCTAACGCCAGTCGTTTCCCGGAATTATTCGCCTCATGAACTCATCGAACATTGGCACGGTGAATACCGCGTCGCCGTGGTTCGGACTCCACACCATGCCCTTGGCGATCAAGGAGCTGCGGGTCGGGGCCAGCGAAGACACGTCGGCACTGAAACAGGCCGCGATATCGCCAGATCGATGAGGCCCCGCCCCCAACTCTGCCATGGCGCGAAGATATTTCTTCTCCTTGGGCGTGAGTCGATCGAAACGCACCCGGAAGAAACTCTCGTCCAATGCCGCGACAGCCGTAACGGAGGCGATGCTTACTGCATCAACGTCAATCGGCGATGCCTGCGCCGCGCGCCATGTGTGGCTCCCCCACTGCTGTAGGAAGTAGGCATAGCCTTGGGTGACTTGAAGGATTTGGCTCAAGGCCTGGTCGGTGATGCCGACGCCCTCGTTCTCCAGAGGCTTCTCGATGGCGAGGCGTGCCGCCGGAGGGGGGAGCGGCCCAATGGCGGGAAAGTCGAATAATCTTTCCGCGTACGACTTGGCGTTTCCCATGCGGCCGCGCAGTTGCGGCAAGCCGGCGCCGACCAGTATGACCGGCAACTGCCGTTGCCCGGTGCGGTGCATTGCCGTGATAAGCGCCGCCAACTGCGGCTCTTCGACATATTGCAGCTCGTCGATAAAAATTGCCAACGCCGTGCCAGCCGATTTTGCCGCCAAACCCACCTGTTCGAAAAGAGCTTGCAGGTCGTGTTCAAGATCGCCGTTGTCGGCCAATCCGGGCTCGGGATCGTAATCGATGCCGACTTCGATGTCGCCGAAAGTAAGCTTGAGTTTGCCGGCGAATCCCGCCAACGCCCGCAGTCCGCGCACCGCATAGTCCTTGGCGGCCGCAATCTGGCTCAGGCGCAACAGCGCCTGGCGCAGCTGTGGCGCAAGCAGCGCCGGAAGAGAGCGCCGTTCGGGCGCTTCGACCCGGATCGTATGGATGCCGGCAGCTTCGGCGTCCTCTCGTACGCGGTCCAGGAGAACCGTCTTGCCGACACCCCGCAGACCGACCAACATCGCGCTCTTGGCGGGACGGCCGATTCTGGCGCGTTCAAGCGCTATGCGCAGAGACTCACGCAGCTCGGCGCGACCGGCGAGTTCGGGGGGCGGAGTGCCGGCGCCGGGCGAAAATGGATTGCGAATGGGGTCCATGCCGCGAAGTTTATATAAAGATTAAGAGAGTTACAACAATTAAATAACTTTACAAATTTCGCTATAAATGCCGGTGGAGCGATTCAAGCGGATCGCTAAGAAAAGGCGGCGACAGCAGCTTGAAGAGTCGGCGCTGGCGGGACGGCAGCTGTGTCCCGGCATGCTCCCGCCCGCTATCATGGCGCCCATCATGGACCTGATCGATCCGCGCACCTTCCTGCTCGTCGCCAACCTGCTCGGCCTGCTCTGCGCGCTGGTGCTGTGGGTGCAGGCAAGGAGCTTCCCGGACGACATCCATGGCCTGCGCCACTGGGCGCTGGCCGTCGTGCTGATCGGCTGCGCGTCCGGGCTGGCCTCGCTGCGCGGCCTGGTGCATGACGGCATCGCCATCGTGCTGGCCAGCGGCCTGCTGCTGTTCGGCCAGTTGCTGCTGATCACCGGTTTGCAGCGCTATGCCGGCCACGCGCCGGTCTGGCGGCCGACGCTCGACGTGATCGGCGCGGCCCTGCTGCTGATCGTCTTCCTGACCTTTGGCACGCACAGCTACCCGGGCCGCACTTTCATCATGGCGTTGGCGCATCTCGGTTTCTTCGGCTACGGCGCCTGGCTGTCCTGGCGCGCCGAGCCGCGCGGCTTCGGCAGCCGCTTCCTCGCGGCGGCCTTTCTGCTGGGCGCAGCCGTTGCGGCCTGGCGCATCGCCACCCTGTCTTCCGGCGCCGGCATGGCGGACGACGCGTTCGACCGCAACCTGATCCAGCAGGTCTATCTCGGCATGTTCTCGCTGGGCGTGCTGGCGCTGTCGATCGGTTTCATCCTGCTTGCCAACGAGCGCCTGCGCGAGGAACTCGAATTCATGGCGACGCGCGACCCGATGACCGGCCTGCTCAACCGTCGCGCCTTCTTCGCCCGCGCCGCGGTCGAGTGGGCGCGCAGCGTGCGTTCGGGCCGGCCGCTGGCGGTAGTGACCGCCGACATCGATTTCTTCAAGAAAGTGAACGACGCCCACGGCCACCACGTCGGCGATCAGGTCATCAGGGATTTCGCGCGGCGCGCATCCGGGCTGCTGCGCGTGCCGGACGTCCTGGCGCGTTTCGGCGGCGAGGAGTTCGTCATTCTGCTGCCGGATACCGACCGCGCCAGCGCCCTGCATGTCGCCGAGCGGATTCGCAGGGAAGCGGGCACGCAGCGCGACAGGGCGCTGCCGCCTTACACGGCCAGCCTGGGCGTGGCAGTGACACGGGGTCGTGCCGGCGAGGCGGCGGACATCGAAGCGCTGATTGCGGCAGCGGACGCCGCCCTCTACCGGGCCAAGCAGGGCGGACGCAACCGCGTCGAGTCCTGACCGGCGCTACAATCCGCGCCCCGTTCTCCTTCCCGTTTTCCCATGCCCCAAAAGGTTTTCATCCGCACCTTCGGCTGCCAGATGAACGAGTACGACTCGGACAAGATGGTCGACCTGCTCGGATCGATGGGTGTCGAGCGTACCGATGATGTCGAAGCGGCGGACATCATCCTCTTCAACACCTGCTCGGTGCGCGAGAAGCCGCAGGAGAAGGTGTTCCACGACCTGGGCCGCGTCAGGAAACTCAAGGAGGCGAAGCCCGGCCTGCTGATCGGCGTCGGCGGTTGCGTCGCCAGCCAGGAGGGCGCGCACATCGTCGCGCGCGCGCCCTACGTCGACCTCGTGTTCGGCCCGCAGACCCTGCACCGCCTGCCGGCGCTGATCGCGGCGCGGCGCGCTTCCGGCCAGGCGCAGGTCGATGTCTCCTTTCCCGAGATCGAGAAGTTCGACAGGCTGCCGGCAGCCCGGGTCGAGGGCGAGGCGGGATCTGCGGCCTTCGTCTCGGTGATGGAAGGCTGCTCGAAGTTCTGCACCTTCTGCATCGTGCCCTACACGCGCGGCGAGGAAGTCTCGCGCCCGCTCGACGACGTGCTCGCCGAGGCGCGCGCGCTGGTCGCGCAGGGCGTCAGGGAAGTGACGCTGCTCGGCCAGAACGTGAACGCCTATCGCGGCGGAACCGCGGAGGGCGACACGGTGGACCTCGCCTTCCTCGTCGAGACCCTCGCGGCGATGCCCGAAATCGAGCGCATCCGCTACACCACCTCGCATCCGCGCGAGATGACGCAGCGGCTCATCGACATGCACGCGCATCCCAAGCTCGCGCCGCACCTGCACCTGCCGGTGCAGTCCGGCTCCGACCGCGTGCTGGCGGCGATGAAGCGCGGCTACACGGTACTCGAATACAAGTCGCTGGCAAGGAAGCTGCGGGCCGCGCGGCCGGATCTCTCGCTGTCCACCGACTTCATCGTCGGCTTCCCCGGCGAGACGGCGGAGGACTTCGAGAAGACCATGAAGCTCATCGACGAGATCGGCTTCGACGCGAGCTTCTCCTTCATCTTCAGCCCGCGTCCCGGCACCCCGGCCGCCGAGATGGCCGACGACACCCCGGCCGAACTCAAGACGCAGCGGCTGATGCGCCTGCAGAAGCGCATCGAGGAACTCGCCTTCGCGGTTGCCGAAGCCATGGTCGGCACGGCGCAAAAGGTGCTGGTCGAAGGCCGCGCGAAGAAGGACGCGCACGAACTCGCCGGCCGCACCGCCAACAACCGCGTGGTGAACTTCAAGGGCAGCGAGCGGCTGATCGGCCAGTTCGTCACCGTGACGATCACCGCCGCGCTGCCGCACAGCCTGCGCGGCGAGGTGGCGGCGCGGGAATCCTGACGGATCGGATCGTCGGCGCGCTGAAAGCGGCGGTGTTCTTCCCGCGCCGCGCCGCAGATCAGGCCAAGGCGGAGGCAGCAGCCGAACCGCTGCCTTCCAGCCGGAAACCCACGCAGCCGTCCCGGTTCTGCGCGAGGCTGAGGCGGTAACCGGCCTGCTCCGCCTGGCGGGCGCACTGGTAAAGGCCGATGCCGAAGCCGTCCTCCGTGGGCACGCGCTCGCTCAGCAGCCGGCCCGCCAGGGATTCCGGTATCGCAGCGCCATCATCGGTGACGTCCAGCCGGGTCCCGCTCCGGTCGCAGGCGAGGCGCACTTCCACCCTGACGCCGGGCTGCCGGCGACGTTTGGCGGTCACGTTCTGCAGCAGGTTTTCGGCGACGCTCGAAAAGAGCGCGGCATCCTCCACCACGCCGGCCGCCACGTCGCCCACCCCGACAAAGGTTGTGTGGCCGTCCGCGTAGCGGCCTTCCAGCGACGCCAGCCACTCGGCAGCCGGCAGCGGCTCCGCCGGCCCCGCTCCGCCCGGCTCGACCAGCTTGTCCAGCGTCTGCCGCAGGCGGGCAGACACCTCGGGCAGCCGGCGTCGCAACAATTCGGCGAAGCGCGGAGAGGACGCCGCCCCCGCCTCGCGGGCCGCGGCACACAGGGTATCGAGCGACTGCAGCAGGTTCTTGACGTCGTGCGTCAGACGCGCGCCCGTCTCGTGAATCCCGCGGATATATGACATGCGCTTCATTTCCTGCGCCCGCCACTTGCCGAGGTGGAACTCCGCCAGCAGGCGCACGACCAGGTCGTAGTGCCAGAGCACGGCGGGGCTCGGCGCGACGCGCGTCACCAGTTCCATCTTCAGGCGTCCGTAGGCGAATCCGGTGCGGTGCCCCTCCTGCGAGCCGAAGCTGCCCCGCGCGGCGGCCGCCGACCAGCTCCCGCCCCTCACCCCGGGGAGACGTTGCGTCAGTTCGGCGCAGGCCAGGGCGAGAAAGCGGTCGGGGTCTTCTTCGCGCTGGCCGAGCTCCGCGAGCGACTGCAACCACTCCTCGACCGGCAGACCGAGCGAAGTCACGTGCCGGGCCACGGCCGCGCCCAGACCTGCGAAGCCGGCGCGGGGATTCCAGATAAAAGCGAGCAGCAGCAACACGCCGGCGACGATGACCAGGGTAATCAGCAGCGCCTCGTAATAGTTGGCGTCGAACAGCAGCGCATAGCTGAGGCTGCCCAGAGCGATCACCGCGAGCAGGAGAACCAGGAACACTCCGTAGATGAAATCGACAACCTCGGTGCGGGCTTCGACGCCCGCGCGGCCTGCCGGCAGCAGCGCCATGACGGCGAGCGCCAACGGCGCAAGATAGTAGGACACCAGATCGATCGGCCCCGGGTCGGCCAGACCGGCCGGCGCCACGACCACCGGCACGATCAGCGTCAGCACGGTCATCACCAGATAGCCGAGTGCGGCGAGGTGGAAAGCGCGCTCCCAGCGGTCGGGAAACAGGAACACCTTGCCTGCGACGATGCCGGCAAGCAACGTCGTCCAGACCAGCAGGATGCCCCAGTTGAGGAAATAGGCCAGCAGGGCTCCGCCGAGCACCACGAAAAACATGCCGCCCGTTCCAAGGCTGCGTCCGCGCTGGACGAAGGGCTGCCATAACAGGCCGAGCCCGACGTGGGACAGGAACAGCCAGCGCCCGATCATGCTGTCCGGGCCCAGGACGAGCACAAGGTGCAGCACCGCCAGAAACGGGACAAAAATCCAGCGCAGATGTGCGGCGGACCGGATCGGGATCATCGGCAGCGCATCTTCCGCCCGCCGTGGCGAAGTCAGTTGCGGGCCGTCCACGGCGAGCACTCCTTTCCTCCCGGCGGGTCGGCCGGAAGCTCGGCAATCGCCAGCGGCCAGCGCGGCCTGACCGCGAAAGCGCCATCGACCGGGGCGGCTGCCCCGGCCAGCAGCCTCTGGGCGCCGGCGAAGGCGATCATCGCGCCGTTGTCGGTGCACAAGGCCGTCTCCGGATAGCAGACGCGGATGCCCGGTTTTTTCGCCGCTGCATCGAGGCGCTGGCGCAGGCGCCGGTTCGCGCCAACCCCGCCGGCCACGACCAGCGTCTTGAGGCCCCGCGCACGGCAGGCGGCCAGCGCCTTGGTCGCCAGCACCTCGGTCGCCGCTTCCTGGAACTCCGCCGCCAGATCGGCACTGTCCTGCGCCGTGAGTGAGCGCTCGCGTGCAGCGGCCAGGACAGCGGTCTTGAGGCCGGAAAAGCTGAAACTGAAATCGCCGCTGCCCAGCATCGGCCGCGGCAGCTTGAACTTGCCCGGCGTCCCCTGTTCGGCCAGCGCCGCCAGCGCCGGCCCGCCGGGGTAACCGAGGCCGAGCAGCTGGGCGGTTTTGTCGAAAGCCTCGCCGGCGGCGTCGTCGAGCGATTCGCCCATGAGTTCATAGTGACCCACGCGCGTGACGCACATGATCTGCGTGTGTCCGCCGGATACCAGCAGGGCGATGAACGGGAAGTCCGCCGGTTCGCTCGACAACAGCGGCGACAGCAGATGGCCTTCGAGATGATGCACTGGCAGGGCGGGCACGCCCAGGGCCAAGGCCAGTCCCGCGGCAAAGCTCGCGCCCGTCAGCAGCGCACCGGCCAGTCCGGGCCCGGCCGTAAAAGCGACGGCGTCGATGTCCTGCTTGCGGATGCCGGCCTGAGCGATTACCCTGTCCAGCAGGGGGACCAGCCGGCGGACGTGGTCGCGCGAAGCCAGCTCGGGCACCACCCCGCCGTATTCATCGTGCATCGCCACCTGCGAATGCACCGCATGGGCGAGCACACCCTGTCCACCCAATGCGCTGTCATGGAGGGCGAGGCCGGTTTCGTCGCAGGAGGTTTCGATGCCCAGGACAATCATCGGCAGATTTTACTTTGACAAGCGCCCGGAAATGGCTAGAATGCGCGCCTCCCCGCAACCCACATCCACTAGGGAAAGTCCGCATGCCCGGTATTCGCGTCAAGGAAAACGAGCCTTTCGAAGTCGCCATTCGCCGCTTCAAGCGCACCATCGAAAAGGCCGGCACGCTCACCGAACTTCGCGCCCGCGAGTTCTACGAGAAGCCCACGTCCGAGCGCAAGCGCAAGCTGTCTGCCGCCGTGAAGCGCCATCACAAGCGCATCCGCAGCCAGCTCCTGCCGCCCAAGCTGTACTGATCCGCTTTCGATTGCCTGCACTGACCGCCCCGACCGCAAGGGGGGCGGTTTTTGCGTTTGTGGAGAAAACCGCATGAGCCTGAAAGACCGCATCACCGAAGACATGAAGACCGCCATGAAGGCGAAGGAGACCGCCCGCCTCGGCGCGATCCGCCTGCTGCTGGCGGCGATCAAGCAGAAGGAGGTCGACGAGCGCATCGCGCTCGACGATGCGCAGGTCATCGCCGTCATCGAGAAGATGCTCAAGCAGCGCAAGGATTCGATCACCCAGTACGAAGCCGCGAAGCGCCAGGATCTCGCCGATGCCGAGAAGTTTGAGGTTGACGTACTGACCGCCTACATGCCGCAGGCGATGAGCGCCGACGAAGTCGCCGCCATCGTCGCCAAGGCGATTGCCGACTCAGGGGCGAAAATCCCAGCCGACATGGGCAAGGTGATGGCGCTGGTCAAGCCGCAGATCGCCGGCCGCGCCGACATGGGCGAAGTCTCGAAACTCGTCAAGGCAAAACTCAGCGGCCAATGAGCGGCGCATAATCGCGCCGTGATCCCCGAGTCCTTCATCCAGGAATTGTTATCCCGCGTCGACATCGTCGCCGTGGTCGAGCGCTACATCACGCTCAAGAAAGCCGGCGCCAACTACCAGGCCTGCTGCCCCTTCCATTCCGAAAAGACGCCGTCCTTCACGGTCAGCCCCGCCAAGCAGTTCTACCACTGCTTCGGCTGCGGCGCCCACGGCAGCGCGATCGGCTTCGTCATGCAGTACAGCGGTCTCGGCTTCGTCGAGGCGGTCGAGGAACTCGCCGGCCAGCTGGGCATGCCGGTGCCGCGCGAGGTCACCGCCCGGTCGCAGGAAAAGGCGAAGCAGCAACCCCTGACCGAGCGCATGGCGCGCGCCGCACGCTTCTACAAGGAGCAGCTCAAGGCCTCGCCCAAGGCCATCGACTACCTGAAGGGCCGCGGGCTGACCGGCGAGATCGCCGCGCGCTATGGATTGGGTTATGCGCCCGACGACTGGCAGGGATTGCAGCGCGCCTTTATGGAGGGCGATTACGCCGATCCGGCGCTGGTCGAATGCGGGCTCGTCATCGAAAACGAGCAGGGCCGGCGCTACGACCGCTTCCGCGACCGCATCATGTTCCCGATCCAGGACGCGCGCGGCAACGTCATCGGCTTCGGCGGCCGCGTGCTCGGCCAGGGCGAACCCAAATACCTGAACTCCCCCGAAACGCCGCTGTTCCGCAAGGGCGAGGAACTCTACGGCCTGCCGCAGGCGCGCAAGGCAATCCAGCAGCAGGACATGGTGCTCGTGGTCGAGGGCTACATGGACGTCGTCGGACTGGCGCAAAGCGGCGTCGAGAACGTCGTCGCCACGCTCGGCACCGCGGCCACCGGCATCAACATCCAGCGCCTGATCCGGCTGGCCGACCGCGTCGTCTTCTGCTTCGACCGCGACGCCGCCGGCGATCGCGCCGCCCGGCGCGCCATGGAAGTCAGCCTCGAATACCTCGTCGACGGCAAGAGCGTCGAGTTCCTCACCATGGACGGCGACCAGGACCCGGACGAATTCGTCCGCGAACACGGCCGGGACGCCTTCCTCCAGCAAACGCGGAACGCCGCGCGCCTCAGCGACTTTCTGGTGCGCAAGCTGATCCAGGAGAGCAATCCCCGCACGGCCGAAGGCCGCGCCAAGCTCGTCAGTGAAGCCAAGCCCCTGTTACGGAAGATTTCCGCGTCCGTCCTGCGTGTGCAGATCAGCAAGGAAATCGCCCGCCACGCCCAGCTCTCGCAAGCCGAGCTCGAAGCCCAATGCGGGCTGAGGCCGCTGGCGCGCAGCCGGTTTGCGGTTCCGCCATCACAACGCGGGCGTCCCGCGCCCAATTCGCTGGAGCACACCCTGTTGCTGACTGTCCTGCGCCGCCCGGAACGTGCCGCCCGGCTGCCGGCCGACCTGATCCCGCGCGACAGCGCGGAGGGAGAAGCGCTGTGCGCGATTGCGGCTGCGGTCGAGCATGCCGACCTGCCCTGCAACAATCTCGGCCTGCTGCTCGAGCATTTCCGCGGCAGCCCGCACGAGGAGGTCATCGCCCGGCTGACGCCGCGCATCGGGACGGAAGCCGACGATGAAGGCGAACACGAAGCCCTGTTCGGCGATGCCGTGGAGCGCCTGCGACAACGCGACTTGCGCCGGCGCATCGACGCGCTGAACGACAAGGCGCGCACGGGAACGCTGTCGGCGCAAGAGCGGCGCTGTCTGTCCGAGCTCCTTGCACGCAAAAGGGCTTGATCTATAACGTGTAGAATCGCACGTTTCCCTGCGTTTCGAGTCGAGTCCATGTCAAAATCCTCCGCCGCGAAGCAGATCAAACCCGCCTCTCCCCCGCCAGCAAAACCCGCCAGCAAGCCCGCGGCCAGGAAAGCCGGCAAACCGGTCTCCCCGCCGGCTGCAGCAGCAAAAAACTCCGCCGGGAAGCCCGCCGCGAAACCCGGAGCGCCAAAGGAGAGTACGCCTACGCAACCCAAGCCGGCCGCGAGCGGGAGACCGCCCGGGGCCGGGACCGCCGCCGCCGCGACCGGCGCACCTGCCGTCGCGCCAGCGCCGACTTTCGTCGCGCCCGCGTCCCGGCCGCCGGGGGCGGCCCCCGCAAAGCTCTCGGCCAAGGCGAAGAAACTGCGCGACCGGCAGATGCTCGCCGCGCTCGAGCAGGCGCAGCCGACCACGGCGGATCTGGAATCGCGCCGCAGCCGCCTCAAGACGCTGATCACCCTCGGCAAGGAGCGCGGCTACCTGACCTATGCCGAGATCAACGACCATCTGCCCGACGACATCGTCGATGCCGAGCAGATCGAATCGATCATCAGCACCTTCAACGACATGGGCATCCAGGTCTTCGACCAGGCGCCCGCGCCGGAAGAAATCCTGCTGGCCGAGCAGGCCGCCGCGCCGGTCGATGCCGCCGAGGCCGAGGAAGAAGCCGAGCAGGCGCTCTCCTCGGTCGATGCCGAGTTCGGTCGCACCACCGATCCGGTGCGCATGTACATGCGCGAGATGGGCACGGTCGAGCTGCTGACGCGCGAGGGAGAAATCGAGATCGCCAAGCGCATCGAGGAAGGCCTGAAGCACATGGTGCTCGCGATTTCCGCCTGCCCGACCACGATCGCCGAGATTCTCGCCATGGCGGACAAGGTCGATTGCGAGGAAATGCGCATCGACGAGCTGATCGACGGCCTGATCGGCCCGGACGCGTCTGCCGAGGACATCAAGGCCGGGGCCGGCGACGAGGAAGTCGAGGACGAGGGGATCGAGGACGATCTCGATCTCGACGACGAGGAAGCCGCCGAGGCGCGCGTTTCCGCCTCGATGCTCAAGCTCAAACTGGCCGCCCTGGAACGTTTTGCCATCATCCACCAGCTCTACGGCAAGCTGATGCAGACGCTGACCCGCAAAGGCTCGCAGGACAAGGGCTATCTGCGCGTCCAGAAGCAGATCTCCGATGAGCTGATGAACATCCGCTTCACCGCGCGCACGATCGAGCGTCTGTGCGACTCGGTGCGCGGCATGGTCGAAGCGGTCAGGAACCACGAGCGCAAGATCCTCCACCTGTGCGTCGACAAGGCGCACATGCCGCGCCAGCACTTCATCAAGGTTTTCCCCGGCAACGAAACCGACATGGACTGGCTCAAGCAGGAAGTCCAGTCGGGCAAGCCCTACGCCGCCGCGCTGATGCGGGCCGCACCCGCGGTACTCGAGGAGCAGCAGAAACTGATCGGCCTGCAGAACCGCATCGGCATTTCCCTCAAGGAACTCAAGGACATCAACAAGCAGATGTCCACCGGCGAGGCCAAGGCGCGGCGCGCCAAGCGCGAGATGACCGAGGCCAACCTGCGCCTGGTGATCTCGATCGCCAAGAAATACACCAACCGCGGCCTGCAGTTCCTCGACCTGATCCAGGAAGGCAACATCGGCCTGATGAAGGCGGTGGACAAGTTCGAATACCGGCGCGGCTACAAGTTCTCGACCTACGCCACCTGGTGGATCCGCCAGGCCATCACGCGCTCGATCGCCGACCAGGCGCGCACCATCCGCATCCCGGTGCACATGATCGAGACCATCAACAAGATGAACCGCATCAGCCGCCAGATCCTCCAGGAAACCGGCCTTGAGCCCGATCCCTCGACACTGGCCGAAAAGATGGAGATGCCCGAGGACAAGGTGCGCAAGATCCTCAAGATCAGCAAGGAGCCGATCTCGATGGAAACGCCGATCGGCGACGACGACGACTCCCATCTGGGCGACTTCATCGAGGACCAGGCGACCCTGGCGCCCGCCGATGCCGCGCTGTTCGCCAGCCTGCGCGAGATCACCAAGGAGGTGCTCGACAGCCTGACGCCGCGCGAGGCCAAAGTGCTGCGGATGCGCTTCGGCATCGAGATGAACACCGACCACACCCTCGAGGAAGTCGGCAAGCAGTTCGACGTGACGCGCGAGCGCATCCGCCAGATCGAAGCCAAGGCGCTGCGCAAGCTGCGCCATCCCTCCCGCTCCGAGAAGCTGCGCAGTTTCCTCGACGGCGCGGAGTAATCGTAACCACCGCACGCCGTTCTCCCAGCGTGCGGCCCAAAACGGTTGTAGCGAGGCGGCGAGCCGAAAACAGTGCGGACAGCATGGCAAGGCGAAGTCGGCGAAGCAACAGCCGGCTTGAGGGCCTGTAGCTCAGTCGGTTAGAGCAGAGGACTCATAATCCTTTGGTCCTGGGTTCGAGTCCCAGCGGGCCCACCAATCCTAAAACCCAACCCTTACCGGTTGGGTTTTTTCTTGCCCGCCGCGCCAGCACTGGCGGGGCTTTCGGCGGGGTCTGGTGTTTCGCCATCGCGCCTGTGGTGCATTTTCCTGCCCACCGGGCCTCGGACGCCTCTCTTTTCTCCATTTGACCTGTGGCTGGACGAGGCTCACCCCCTCGATTTCATGCGGGTTTCGGGCCGATGGTTGGGCGTCAACCGCCCTGACCAGAAACCTTGCAAACCCGTTTTACGCATCGAATCCATCGAATAATGCGTGCTGCTCATCCCAGTCCGACGGCGGCAAATTGTTCTTCAACCAGAGCAAGCTCAAGGTTTTCGGCTGATGGCCGTCGAGGATGCTGCGCACCAGCTTCGGCGAGAGCAGCGTCAGCCGCAGCAATTCATTCACAGTCGTCTGATGTAGTCCCTCGCGCCGGGCAATGTCTGATCCGCTGCTGACGATGCCCTCGTCGATGAGTCGCTGCCAGTGAAACGCCTTGGACAGCGCCGTCAGGATCGGCGCATCGTGCTCCGGCATCTTGTCTCCGGCAGCCGCTGGAATCACCATCTTGCGCCCACCGTGCCGCTTGATGCGCACCGGGATAAAGGTCGTGAGTTTTGCGTCCTGCCGATTGATGGCTGCGCCCGTCTGAATGATCCGTGTCATGCCACCACCTCTTGCTGCTCCATTTCCAGTAATTCCGCCCCAATCGTGCCCGGCCGCATCTCGCCGGCCAGGGCGTGCCAACCAGACTCCCGCCAGGTAATCTCGATGCCTTCATCCCGGAGTGTCACGCGCTCGACCAGTAACTGGACGATGCGCTGGCGCTCGGCGGGGAACAACTGCGTCCAGACCTGGCCCATCTGCCGCAGCGGCAGCACCACCTCCGGCTCGGTCAATGCCGGGTATTTCTCCCGGGCCACGTCCCACACCGACTGCACCATCTCCGGCGACATCAGCGCGGCGTGGATTTGCGCCAGCACCATCTGCTCGATGGGTTCCGCCGGCACCCGGCCTGCGTGGCTGGCGTCGGCCCCAAAGCGCACCTTGCGATTGGGCACGTAGTAGCGATAGCGCTTGCCGTTTGGCTTCTTCGTGAAGGCCGGCTGGTATTTCTCGCCGTCGGCGGTGTAGAACAGCCCGAGCAGCAAAGCTTCCGGTTGTCGCCGTTGCCAGGTCTCCGACGTGCGCTGGCGATTGTTCTGCGCGAGGATGGCGTGCGCGGCGTCCCACAATGCCTGATCGATGATCGGCTCGTGCGCCCCCGGATGGAACTGCCCCTTGTGGGGAATCTCGCCCCGATAGACGCGGTTGTGCAGCAGCTTGTAGAGCATCTGCTTGCTGAAGGGCTTGCCCTGTTTGTTGGTTTTGCCGTCGGCGGCCAGTTGCCGTACCAGATCGGTGGTCGACCGGCAGGCCACGAAATCGGAGAAGATGCGCTTGACCAAATCGGCCTCGATATCCAGTACCACCAGCCGGCGATCCTCAACCCGATAGCCGAGTGGCGGATGACCGCCCATCCACATCCCTTTGGCCTTGGATGCGGCGATCTTGTCGCGGATACGCTCGCCGGTGACCTCCCGTTCGAACTGCGCGAAGGACAGTAGGACGTTCAGCATCAACCGCCCCATCGAGGTGGTGGTGTTGAACTGCTGGGTGACCGACACGAAGGACACCCTGTGCCGCTCGAAGACCTCGATCAGCCGCGAGAAGTCCCCGAGGCTGCGGGTCAGGCGGTCGATCTTGTACACCACGACGATATCGACCTTGCCGGCCTCGATGTCAGCCATCAGGCGTTTGAGGCCAGGTCGTTCCATATTGCCGCCGGAGAAGCCGGGATCGATGTAGTCGTCTGGCACCGGAATCCAGCCCTCGGTACGCTGACTGGCGACGTAGGCCAACCCGGCATCCTTCTGCGCATCGAGGGAATTGAAGGACTGATCGAGACGCTCGTCGCTGGACACGCGGCAATAGACGGCGCAGCGCTTCGGAGCAACAAGATTCATTTTCGCCCTCCCTTCACGCCGAAGAAGGCCGGCCCCGACCAGTGCGTGCCGGTGATGGCGCGTGCCGCCGCCGACAGACTTTTGTAGCGCTGGCCATTCAGTTCGTAGAGCCCATCGGGCAGGACGGTGACACGGTACTCGCGGCGATCCCATTCGCGGATCAGCGTAGTGCCCGGCATCATCCGCACTTCGGGGCCACGGCCGACCTTGATCTTGGAATGCTGCTCGCCGCAGTCGGCCAGATGCGCCTTGACCGCCGGCGGCAAACCGCCGAGAGCAATCTCCTGCAGGCGGTAGGCAAGACGTGCCTCGAGATAGCGGCGCTGCACACGTTTTGGTCGGCGCGGGAAATGCTCGTCCCACAACGCCCACAGGCGATCCTGCGGGAGTTGGGGTAGCGCCGCCAACTGCGCGGCAACGGAGGATTTCGGACTGGCTGTCATCCTCAGTCCTCCCATATCTGTATGACGTCCAGCGTGGTCCACAGACGGGCGTCATCGACGGTGGCCATCTCGCGTGTGGCAAGTCCCCTGTCTAAGCTACGTCCCTCCTTGCCCGTGTAATGGTAGGTCTGCCCGGCGTGCTGAATACATACCGGGCCGTGGGCGTCAAACTCGACCTGTACAGACATTGCTCCACGAAAGCGCTTGTTGGTGTCGGTCACCAGCGCGGTGACGGTTGTCATCTTCATTTCAATCTCCTTCATCGAGAGGGTTTGCGGACATCCATGAACGCGCTGTGGCGAGCAGAAGCCAAGTCAAACCGCGCTCTGATTGCCGACATCTGTCGGAACATCGGTACGCTCACCCAGCAAGGTCTGTCTCCTGCCGGTGCGTTTGTCCTGCACGCCCAAGATGTACACCTCACCGCTCCATACGCCGCACGCCACGTCGGTATCTTCGGCGTTGGCAGGCAGCAACCAGCCGGTGATGCCATCGGGCAAAGTCAGCAGGTCCTCCGGGCAGTGGATGGGCCAGCGCATCGCTTCTTGATGCCGGTCGGCGAACTGCAGGATTTGCGGCGGGACGCCAGGGAAGTTCTCCTGGCTGAGGATGGGAATCCAAGCCAGTAGCTGTCCGCTGGCGAGCCACTGCTGCACGCGCTGCTCGACCTCCGGGTCGTAGTGGCCCAGCCGCTCGATGGGCATGGGATCGGTGCTGCTGTTGTTGATCGTCGTGGTGTTCATTTCATTTCCTTGAATTTGTGATCAGGTGGTAACCAGGGTGGTAACTGGTAACCCTGGTAACCTCATTTCGTCGTCTGTCGGTAGCGAATCAGCGCGCTCGCGCCCCCCGCATGGCATTGCGGCGAGGAAGGACCCGTCGAATCATCTGGCGCTGCAGCTTGTTGAACTGCTTCATCTGCTGCTTGGCCGACTTGCGCACGATCCGAGTAAGGCGGATGCCGGCGACGATCCAGCGCCACTGCCAGGGTATGTAGCCGACGATTCGCCGTGGCCGGAGGACAGCGGTGGGGTAGCGTTGCTGCACCACCGGCCCGCCATCCCATTCCTCGACCTTGACGGTCACCATCGTCACGGCAGGCTCAATCAGCGGCGACGGCCGATGCATTGGCATAGGTGGCAGCAGTTCGGCCAGCAGTTGCTCACGTTGTGCAGGCGGCATCTGCCGCAGCACGGCCTCGACCTGATTCATCCGCTGCTGCATGGGTGCGAACGGATTGGTCATGTCGAATTGGGTGGGTTTGATTTCCATCGTTGTCTCCTGGTTGTTGGGGGGTGCCGGCTTTCTGCGATGCCTTTCGCAGTCAGCGCCGGCGGGCATTACGCGGCATGGCGAATGGATCTGATGCATCCCGAAATCGCTGCATCAGGACGGATGGCAGCTATGCCGTGACTCGCTGCCATCCGCCACGATCAGGTGGCAGGAACCTCCTCGGCCAGCGCCGCTTGTGCGATCTCCACCAACTCGCGCGGAATCTCAATCTCGAACCGAGATTCGTCGTGGCGGTAGCTGGTTTCGCGCCGAGCCGCCGAAGCCCGTGCCACTGCACTCATCACCGGCATCAGCTGCTCGTAGAGTTCGATCTCGGCGACATCGGCCCGGCAGTGGATGAAGGTTCGCTCGGCCTCGCGAATGCCTGCCGGCAGGTCACCCAACTTGGAACTGGCCGTATCGCGCCTGCTCTGCAGATCGGCCAGGGAAGAGCGGGCAATCCGCAGTTCCACTTCGAGTTTGGTCAGGGATTCTGGGACAACGAATTCGCCCTCGCCCTCCAGCAGCGTCTGGGACGCCGACTTCGTTTCAGCGGCAATCCGGGCCTCGAGATCGGCAATCCGCTTGTTGAGCTTGGCGATCTGGGCATCGGTCGTCTCGACATTGGCGGTGGATGCCTTGCTCTGCGCGATCAATTCATCCAGCGTTTTGCGTGCCTGGGCGAATGCCTCCGGGGCATTGAGTACGCGCTGGAGAGGACGCATCTGACCTTCGAGGCTGGTTACCTGCGACTTGAGTTGATCTACTCGCTGGTGTGCCGCAGTGAATACTGGCCAGTGCGCGCTGGCCGCCGGGGGCACGTTCATGGACATCGAACCGCCAGCATCACGCAGGCGCGTCTGCTTATCGTGTTCCCGGGCGTGCTGTTCTTCGGCCTCGATCAGTTCCTTCTTGACGGCGGCCAGTTGCCGGCTCAGTTGGTCGTGGTCAGCCTTGACCTTGTCAAAGTAGCCGGCGGACTTCTTGTTGAACGGATTCAGTTTCATCGGGTGTTCTCCTATCGGGTTTTGGGGTGGGCGGCGGCGAGTTTCTGCGCCGCCTGGATCAGTGCTTCGCCGGCATTGCGCGGCTTGGCCACGGGTTTCGTGGGCTCGATGGCCTGGATGCCGAAATGGCGCTGCCAGACCGGGTGCAGGTTTTTGGAAATGGAAGGGGGCTTATTCACGGTGTGCTCCATAGCGATTGCCACCCTCGACGCCGGGCGGCGTGGCGGTTGAAGAACGGATTGGTGTGATGCGCCACAGCGCGCCCTCCCGGCTGTGGCCGAGATGGCTGATCTCGATGCCCTTGGCGCGATAGGCCGGGGCGATGCGGCGCAGTTGATCGGCGAGGCCTTTGGGTGACTTCGGCCAGGTGCTGCGATCCGGGATGATCTGGTTGTTGAGCAAGTAGTAAAGCTGGCCGGCGGTGCCTTGCCAGTTCCACGGCGAGATGCGTTCCTCGAAGTACTTGTCGAGCACCTGCGCGACGGCATTGCTCTCCAGGGCGCGGTCGATGCCGGCACGCACCAGTTCCGCGTATTGGCGCTGGAATTCGCCGGGATTGAAACCGAGGGCACGGGCCACCGCTTCGCCGAAACGCTCGAAGTCGGCCATGCGCTGCTTGTGGGTCAGCGTGACCGAGGGCAGGATGCGCAGGGCATCGACGAACAGATCCAGTAGCGCGCCGAACACCCATGGCCGGTCACGTTCCCAGGCCGTCGAGGTATCGGCTTCATCGCGGCGCGACTCCGGTGGGATCGTCGGCATATCGACGTGGATCACTCGGTCAATCAGGTCGGGGCGGGTGGCAACCACGGCGATACCGTTCAGCACCACCGGCCGCTTGGTTTCCATGATGTGCTCTTCGCCGTTGGTATAGAGCTGACGCGAGGCGAAGCCGCCTCCCGTACTCAAGGTGCAGAAGGCATCCTGCTGTTCGGCGGTCAAGCCCGACAGGTTTTCGTAGCTGACCAGCCAGTTGTTGGCGGCGGCCACGAAGATGTCCTCGACGGTCTTTGGTCGGCCGCGCAGCATCACCTTGTTCGGATCGACCAGACTGCGCAGCACGGCTTGGGTGGTGGACTTGGCTGAGCCCTGCTCACCAACCAGTTCCAGCACCGGGAATGGGGTGTCGGGCCGGAAGCTGTCGAGCAACCAGGTCAGCACCATCACGCGGCGGTTGCCGGGAATGTTGGTGTGCTGCCAGAGCAGGCCGATGTCGCCACCACGCTGCGGCTCCGGCAACGGGCGCATCGACTGGGTGCGGGTGAAGTACGCCGGTGAGTGATCGAGCACCTGCCAGCCAATCGGGGTGACCAGAACCGCCCGCCATTGCTCGTCGCAAAGATCGATCAGGTAGCCAGCCTCATCCCTGGCGGCGCGAACGTGGAGGTCGATCTGCTTGCCATCGTTGATACCGGCGGCGGCAATGGTCGCCAGCGCCGACTTCATGGTGGTTTCGGGAACGCCGGCTTCCTTGGCCCGCCAGTAGGCGGTGCGCAGCCATTCCTCGTAGCCAGTGGAATAGACGCGCCAGACTTCTTGCCGGCCCGGCATCGGAATCACGGCGACGGCATTGCGGTCGGCATCGTGCTTGAGCTGGCATTGGTTGCGGGCCAGGGTGACCAACTCATCAAGTGCAGAGGGCTCATCGCCACTACCCGGTAGCGATTGCTGCACGGCCTTGTCGAGTTCAGTGACAGAGCAGGCCGGATTCGTCTGCTTGGCCTGATGCCGCAGGCGCAGGTAATTGGGCAGATCGGTGGCGCGCAGGATGGAGAAGGCGGCGACCACGGCGGGTTCGACGATGGCACCGACGTCGTCGCGCAGGCGCTCGATGGCCGCTTCGATGATGGTGATGGGATCGTCGGGCATCCCCTCTGCCGGCGACGTTAACAATAGAGCGCCATCGTCACCACCATCACCAACATCACCGATGTCACGGTGGTGATGATCGTGATGGTCGCCGTCTACTGACTGGGCCGGAGAAAGGGTGGTGTCGACCATCACGACATCACCGTTCTGGATGCCTTGGTGCGTTCGGCAATCCAGCCGTCGATCTCGTGCTCCAGCCAGCCGACCGTATTGGCGGACAGGCGGATCGGTGCCGGAAATTGCCCGTCGGCGATCAGAGCGTAGATCGAGCTGCGGCCAAGCCCGGTGCGCGCCTCGACCTGGCGGCGGCGCAGCACTATCAGCCTGGGCTGGATCGGTCTGGACATCGGTGCAACCTCCTGTTTCGCGTTGGAATGCGATGGAGGTTGTTTGCCGTACCCATGCCGTAGCAAGGGCGGCGGCAAAGATGCACGCAGGGATGGGGCTTGGCGGGAAACGTTACGGCAAAGGAATTTCTGCTTGCCGGTAACGGACTACGGCAAAGAGGTCAGTCGACGATGAAGTAATCGACGGAGTCAGCCCAGTCGGGGAAACTGCGGGTGATGATGCGTTTGACGACCTTGGCCTTCATGTAGCCCTTGTCCACGAGCCAGAAGGCGATGAGATTCGGCTGCCAGCGCGATTGCTCACGGAGGCGGCCTGCGTAGGTACGTGCATCGGTGAGGCCATAGTCCTTGGCCTCCCGCATACGCTTCTTCCACCATTCGGTGTTTTCCTTTTCGTCTGCAACGACGGGGAAGGCCGCAATGATCTCGTCGCTGGGCACATCGCCGGCGGGAGGAGTGAGATTGGGTCTGGCCGCTGTAATTGGTGCGGGGCCATCGCCACTATCGTCGTCACTCTCCTGCTCCGGTGCATCGTCGATGGTCTGCCGGTTGCCTGGATCAGCCACGGCAGCAATTGACGATGTTGGGGAATGCGTGGGTTTTGCCCAAGTTGGCTTTGGCGGGAGGGGCGCCATCGGTCGTGGCGGTGCGGCCAGCGGACTCTGGCCGTCCAGCCGGGTGGCCCAGGCATCGAAGGTAGTACGCTCGATGATGAGGATGCGCCGCTCGGCCAGTTCGCGAACCGGATCATCAAAGTCCTTGCCATCGCGACGACCGTACTTGACGTCGCCGCGTTCGCAAGCGGTCAGCAGGGCTTCGTATTTGGCTTGGCGACACCGATCATCCCGCTGACACCAGCGGTCAAGGATGTACCAGGGCGGCAGCCAGTCGGCATGTTCCCAGTAGTGATCGCAGGTTTCGTTGGGCCAGTTCATCGAGGGTGAGTTCCAATCGGGAAATCTTACCGGAGATGGGACATCTGCTCCATGCCGACGTAAACAAGAGGAACCAATCATCACCACTGTCACGACCATCACGCCGCCGGTGATGATTGTGATGATGGTGACGGTCAGCCTCTATTGTTATGGTCGGCGGGAAAGGGTATGCCCAGGCGAAAGGGGTCCTTCCTGGCGATATTCCAATGCGGGGGGCGCGAGCGCGGCGCTTCGATAGCGTCAGGGTGCAAACCGAGGTTTGCAGGGTTTGCGGTTTGCACCCCGGTTCGCAGGGGTGCAGGCAGCGAGGTAGAAAGGGTACGCATTCTGTGCGTACCGTCGCCGGGAAAAGGCGCCAATCCCGTGCCAGGATTCGATCTGCAAGGGTACGCAACGCCCAGAGGTAAGGGATGGGAATTGAATTCATACCCTTGGAGCCGAAAAACGGTCACCCCTTATCCGACCAGTGCTGGCGCGGTTTTCGGCCGATTTCAGGGCCGAAAATCGGCAAAACGGCCACCGTGAATTTTGGCCGAAGGAAAGGGCCTGCGATACGCGCAGACCCTTGGGCGATTTGCAGTCAGGCGATGCGATAGGCTCGCTGCCCGTCCGCCCCCTTCTCGGTGATGACTTCGTAACCGAGGCGCTTCCTGACCATGCCGGAGATTGCGCCCCGAACGGTGTGGGCCTGCCACCCGGTGCCCGCAATCATCTGGGCAATGGTCGCGCCACCGGGGTTGCGCATCGCGTCGATGATTGCGGCCAGCTTGGTGCCGGGGCGAATGACCCGCGACGTGGCCTCCAATTTCTGGAGGGCATCGGGGACGTCCATTTTCTGGACACCCTTTGGAACGGGGCGGCGTTTCCCGACGGCAACGTAGCCAGCATCGGTGAGCAAGTGGCGGCCGTCGACATCAACGACGAGCCCTCGGGCGAGCAGGCCCTCAATAACCTTGGCGCGGGCACTGCCGCGCAGGGTGGGAGGCAGGGGCTCGATGTTGCCGTCGGTGCGGCCAGCGGCAGCCTTGAGAATGGTGGTCTGAGTGTCGGTGAGTTTGGTTTGGGCGGTCATGATCATCTCCGGTGGTTGGTGGGCGTCGTCACTCGTCGCCGCCGAAGATCGCCAGCAACTCGTCCAGCCCGACCTCCACCCGCCCGAGGTCACCGACGTGGCCCCAATGGATGGCATCGGAGTCATGACCGAAGTGGTCATCGGCGAGTTGCTGCAGCCGTTCGAGCTTGGCGTGGATGGCGGCGGTGCGGGCGAGGTAGGCGTCGAGGGCGGTTTGCTTGGCGTTCATCGTGGGCTCCGTGATGTGATTGACGACGCCACCATGAACGCGCTGTTCGATCAGGAAGCCAAGCGGAATTAGATGAATTTCCACTATCTTGCGATGCGTATTGCATCAAACACTGGTCGCCCCTTCGGCAACCTGTTAAATTGTGGCCTTTGCGATTTGGTGCGACTTTATGCTGTCCATTTCAATCTCGATGGAGTTCGGAAATGACTGAGCCGTGGGTGTCCGTCGAGCAAATTGCAGAACACCTTGGTGTAAGGCGGGATTCGATCTACCGATGGATCGATGCCAAGGGCCTGCCAGCCCATCGGATCGGTCGCCTGTGGAAGTTCAAGGTCTCGGAGGTTGACGACTGGGTGCGTAGTGGTGGCGCGCGAGACGAAGATGCGAGGAAGCGCGATGGCAGCTAACGGGCCAAATAGCTTTGGCATTCGCGACAATCATACGCACGGCAAGGTTGCGGATTTCCTCGTCGAGAAGATCAACGCAGGAAGTCATCTGTCGGTTGTCTCGGCATACTTCACCATCTATGCCTATGAAGCGCTATCCGCTGAGCTTGACCGCATCGAGCATCTGAACTTTCTCTTTGGCGAGCCACGGTTCATCGCCTCGCTTGATCCGGACAAGACTGACAAGAAGTCGTTCAAGATCGAAGACGAAGGCCTCGAACTGGCAAATCGCCTGCAGCAAAAGGAAATTGCCCGCCGGTGTGCCGCCTGGATACGCGAGAAGGTGGACATTCGTTCAGTCAGGCAAGCCAACCTGCTTCACGGCAAGCTGTATCACATTGATGATGGTCGGCGCGAGCACGCCATACTTGGCAGCTCCAATTTTACCCGGCGCGGCCTTGGGTTGTCGGCAACGCCCAACATCGAACTTAACTTGATTGTCGACGGCGACCGTGACCGGGCAGAACTCAAGGAGTGGTTCGATCAACTCTGGGCCGACGAAAGTCTAGTCGCCGACGTCAAGGCAGAGGTGCTGCGCTACTTGGAGCAACTCTACGTCAATCACGCGCCGGAGTTCATTTACTTCAAGACACTGTTTCACGTATTTGAACGTTTCCTGTCTGGTCAGGCCGACGATGCCCAGCTATTTGATCGCACGGCCATTGTCGATACGGACATCTGGAAGGCATTGTTCGATTTCCAGAAAGACGGTGCAAAGGGCGCGATACACAAGATCAATGCCCATAACGGATGCATCCTGGCTGACAGCGTCGGTTTGGGGAAAACCTATACTGCGTTGGCCGTCATCAAATACTACGAGCTGCGAAACCTCCGTGTCCTCGTTCTTTGCCCGAAGAAGCTGCGCGACAACTGGACGGTTTATCTTGCCCAGAACAACAGCGAACTGAACCCGTTCCTGAAGGATCGCTTCGGCTACACGGTGCTATCCCATACCGATCTGTCACGAGAAACCGGCAAGGTAGATGGTATTGATCTGGCGGCCCTCAACTGGGGCAACTTCGATCTCATCGTCATCGACGAATCGCACAACTTCCGCAACAACACCAAAGGGAAGCGCGACGAGGACGGCAACATCATCCGCAAGAGTCGGTACGAACGGCTGATGGAAGACATCATCCAGTCCGGGGTGAAGACCAAGGTACTGTTGCTGTCCGCCACCCCGGTCAACAACGACCTCAAGGACCTGCGCAACCAGATCTACTTCGTCACCGAAGGCCGCGACGCAGCGTTCTCGCAGAGTTTCGGTATCCACAGCATCAAGGATACGTTGACGACGGCACAAAAGACTTTCATGGAGTGGGCCAAGCGCGCCGGCGAGAAGGATGCCCGTGACCTGATGGACCGGCTTTCGGCAGGATTCTTCACCCTGCTCGATGAGCTCACCATTGCCCGCTCGCGCAAGCACATCAAGAAGTACTACCGGGCGTCGTTGGTGCGGATCGGCCAGTTTCCGAAACGCAAGAAGCCGGAATCGATTTTCTCCGAGATCGACCTGAAAGGACGCTTTCTCTCCTACGACCGCCTCAACGACGAAATCAACAACTATCAGCTCTCGCTGTTCAACCCGTCACGCTATGTGCTACCGCAATTCAAGGCCCAGTACGAGGCGCGCAACATCCTCAACTTCAGCCAGGAAAACCGCGAGAAATTCCTCATCGGCATGATGAAGGTGAATTTCCTCAAACGTCTTGAAAGCTCGGTACATTCCTTTGCCATTACGATGGAGCGCACCGTTAGCAAGATAGAGGATCTGGAGAAGCGGCTTCGTCAGTTTCAGGAACACCGGCAGGCAACAGCGGACGATGTGCAGCCGGATTTCTTCGCCGAACCGGAGGAAGAAGATGAAGACCTCGCCGAAGCATTTCAGGTCGGCGGGAAGCTCCGTTTCCAGATGGAGCACCTGGATGTCGGCGCTTGGCTGAAAGACTTGGCCACCGACAAGCAGCAACTGTCCTTGCTTGCCGAAGCAGCCCAATCGGTCGATGCCAAACGGGACGCCAAACTTGCCGAACTCAAGAAAATCATCGAGCACAAGGTCAAGCAGCCTTCAACCAATACCAGCGGCCAGGAAAACCGCAAGATCATCGTGTTCTGTGCGTTTGCCGATACGGCCGCCTATCTCTATGAAGAAATGGAAGCGTGGGCACGCAAGAAGCTGAACGTGCATATCGCCTTGGTATCCGGTGGCGCCAAACCGAACCGAACCACCTTTGGCCACGCCGACTTCACCCAGATACTCATCAACTTCGCGCCGCGTGCCAAGCAGCGCGCCAAGATGAAGTCCATGCCGCAGGATGGCGAGATCGATATTCTCATCGCCACCGACTGCATCTCCGAGGGCCAGAACCTGCAGGACTGCGACTTGCTGGTGAACTACGACATTCACTGGAACCCGGTGCGCATCATCCAGCGATTCGGCCGGATCGACCGAATTGGCAGCCCGAACGCGGCGATCCAGCTCGTCAATTTCTGGCCGACGCCCGACCTCAACAAGTACATCAATCTGAAAAACCGCGTCGAGGCGCGCATGGCGTTGGTGGATATCGCGGCCACCGCCGAGGACAACATTCTGCAAGCAGAAGACCTGCGCGAGCTGATTCAGGAAGACCTGCGTTATCGCGACAAGCAGCTACTCCGGCTGAAGGACGAAGTTCTCGATCTGGAGGATTTCAACGAATCCGTCGCGCTCAACGAATTCACTCTGGACGATTTCCGCATGGAACTGGCGGCGTACATCGAGGCCAATCGTGAGAAGCTCGAAGAAGCTCCCTTCGGTCTTTATGCCATCGTGCCACCGCATGCCGAATATCAGACCATCAAGCCCGGTGCCATTTATTGCCTGAAGCAGCGTGTCGAGGCCGCCGGCAACGAAGCCGTCAATCCACTCCAGCCATACTTCCTCGTCTACATCCGTGACGATGGCGAGGTTCGTTACAACTTCACCAGCCCCAAACAAGTGCTTGAAATCTTCCGTGCCGTGAGCCAAGGCAAGACGGAGCCCTACGCCGACCTGTGCGAACTCTTCGATGCCCAGACGAAACATGGCGAAGACATGAGCCAATACAGCAACCTTCTGGACATGGCGGTTTCGGCTATCGCCGCGCAATTTGGCCGCAAGAGCGTCGGCAACCTGTTTTCAGGGCGCGGCGGCAAGTTGCTCAGCGCTCAAACAGCCGTCAAGGCCACGGCAGACTTTGACCTCATTACCTGGCTGGTAATCAAGAATGAGCAATAACGTAGAACTCAAGCAGGCGATCAGCCAGCGCATTCAGGCATTTGCAGACCATCCGTTGCGCAAGGGAGCATTGTCACTGTTTGCCGCGCTGGGGTACGAGTCAGACCGCACAGTGGAAACCCACTCGGTTGCTGATTTCCGCGCGCAGTTCGACCCGGAATGCAGGCTGGAGCACCCAGCTGCGCTGATCGCGAACTGGCAATCGGCCGAATTGCTGTTCCAGCTTACTGATGAGGAGCTTTCCCGCAATGCCGTGCTGTTCAAGGATGATTCCGTCAAGACGGCATTGCTACAGTCCTATGTGTTCATCGCCATCGAACTGGCGGAAGGTGATTACGCGCGCGGCAAACTCGCGGGCATCGCTCGGCAGATCAACCGCGTCTTTCCCATGCCGGTCATGCTGCTGTTCAAGATCGAGGGGCGAATTTCCATTGCCGTCATCAACCGGCGATTGAACAAGCGCGATGACAGCAAGGACGTGCTGGGCAAGGTCACCCTGATCCAGAACATTGTCATCGAGCGGCCTCATCCGGGGCACCTCGATATCCTGGCCTCGTTTTCGCTGGCAGAGTTGTCCGCAGGGCGACGCAGCATTCAGAACTTCGACCAACTCCACGCCGCCTGGGAAGAAGTCTTCAATGTCGAGCTGCTCAACAAGCGCTTTTACGAAGAACTGTCCAACTGGTATTTCTGGGCGAGGCATCAGGTCAGCTTTCCGGACGACATGGAGCCGGACGAACAGACGCGCAACGCCACCAGCGTCATCCGTCTGCTCACCCGTTTGATCTTCTGTTGGTTCCTTAAAGAAAAGCACCTCATCCCCGACCACCTGTTCGATCAGCAGGCTGTGGTCGGGGTGCTCAACTCCCTCGAAGAAAACGAGAGTACCTATTACCAAGCCATCTTGCAGAATCTGTTCTTCGCCACCCTCAACCAACCGATGAATGCGGGGGATGCGCGATACCGAAAGTTTGCGGTTGAGGGCAGTTTTCAGGAAAACCGCACTCAGCATGGTGTAAAGAATCTCTACCGGTACGCGGGACTCTTCCGTGAGCCCGGCCAAGCCTTGAGCCTCTTCGAAGACATCCCGTTCCTCAATGGCGGTCTGTTTGCCTGCCTGGATGTGGAAGACGATGCCGGCAAGGTGAACTATGCCGATGGTTTTTCGCGCAACCCGAAGAAGCAGCCGCGCGTACCTAACAGCCTCTTCTTTGCCAACCGCCACACCGTGGACCTGAGCGGGAAGGACGATTTTGGCGACGCCAAGAAGAAAAGGGCCGAGGTGCGCGGCCTGTTGCACATCCTGAATGGCTATAAGTTCACCATTGCCGAAAGCACACCGGTGGAGCAGGAAATAGCGCTTGACCCGGAACTCTTGGGCAATGTGTTCGAGAATCTACTAGCCAGCTACAACCCCGAAACCGGCGAGAGCGCGCGCCGCCAGACCGGCTCGTTCTACACACCACGCCCGATCGTAGAGCACATGGTGGACGAGGTACTCAAGGCTCATTTGGCCGATACCCTGTGCCAGCGCCTTCCTGCGACCAGTAAAGATGATGCCAAGGCGGGCTTGGATATCCTTTTTGCCTACACCGAGAAAACCCACGCCTTTACCGATGCGGAATGCAGTGCCCTGATCGCTGCCATTGATGCATGCAACATCCTCGACCCGGCCTGCGGCTCTGGTGCCTACCCCATGGGTATCCTGCACAAATTGGTGTTTGTGCTGGGCAAGCTGGACCCGCACAATGAAAAATGGCGCCAGCGCCAGATCAGTAAGGCTGAGGAAATCGAAGATGTGGAGGCCCGCGCCTCAGCGGTCGCCGCCATCAACGATGACTTTGCCAACAACGCGCTCGATTATGGCCGCAAACTCTACCTCATCGAGAACTGCATCTACGGCGCCGACATTCAGCCCATCGCCATCCAGATCGCCAAGCTGCGTTTCTTCATCTCGCTGATCTGCGACCAGAAGACGCATGGCGACAAGCGTCGCAATCTGGGCATTCGCCCCTTGCCCAACCTGGAAACCAAGTTCGTCGCCGCCAATAGTCTTCTGGGGCTCAACCTGCCGCAAAACCTCAGTCTCTTCCGCAATTCGGAGATCGAGCGGCTGGAAAAGGAACTGGAACGGGTGCGCCACCGCTACTTTTCGGCCCAGACCCGGCAGGCCAAACGTGACTTGCAGAAGAAAGACCGCGAACTGGTGCAGAAGATCATCAAGCTGCTCCAGGCCGACGACTTCGGCAATGAGGACGTGTACCGCCGTATTGCCTGGAATCCTTACGACCACCACAGCGTGGCCGACTTCTTCGACCCGGTGACCATGTTTGGCCTGGAGCTGACAGATGGCTTTGATGTGGTCATCGGCAACCCGCCCTATGTGCAAATCCAGAAGTTCGGCGCCGCGCACAAGCAGGCTTGGCAGACGCAAAACTACAGCACTTACACCGCCACTGGCGACGTATATTGCCTCTTCTACGAACGTGGCGTGCGCTTGCTGAAAAATGGCGGGCAGCAGTGCTTCATCACCTCTAACAAGTGGATGCGGTCAGGGTATGGCGAAAAGTTGCGCAATTTCTTCACCAAGGAAGTTGCCGTTGAGGAGGTGATCGACTTCGGCGGGGTGGTGGTGTTCAACGCCGCCATGGTGGATACCGCCATCGTGCGCCTGAGCAAACACCAGCCGGAAGACACTTTCCCATCGGTCGTTCTGACGCGGGATTTTTCGCTGCAACAGTCGTTGTCCGACTACATGCGTGACAACGCCGTCCCGTTCAAGCGCCCCGTTAATGGGGCAGATTCGTGGGTGGTGATGTCGCCTGATCGTTATCGCATCAAGCAGGCCGTGGAGGCGCAAGGCGTGCCGCTCGAGAAATGGCACGTCCAGATCAACCGAGGCATTCTCACGGGCTACAACGAAGCTTTTTATATCAGCACCGAGCAACGTGATGCGCTGATTGCCGAAGACCCGCGCTGTGCAGCGCTGATCGTACCCTTGTTGCGCGGGCGGGACATTCAGCGCTTCGGTACCGATTGGCCATCGCTCGACGATGAAAAATGGCTGATCAATACGCACAACGGCATTAAGGATCAGGCTATTGCGCCCATCGATGCTCAGCATGATTACCCCTCGCTTTGGCGGCACCTGGTTCAGCATCGGGCCAAGCTGGAGCCTAGATTGGACCAGGGAGATCATTGGTCCAACCTACGTAACTGCGCCTACCTGGATGAGTTTAAGAAGCCCAAGATCATCTACCCCGAGATCACAAAGTACATCAACTTTTATTACGATGATGAAGGGCGCTTCTATCCCAACAACAAGGCTTTCATTCTGACGACACTGGATGAGTCGCTGCCCTACTTGGTGGCGGTGCTGAACTCCACGCTGTTCCGCTGCTGTTTCCTGGATAACTTTCCAAATCTGGGCGAAGACCGGCGCGAGTTGCGTAAGATCTTCATGGACAAGGTGCCCATCAAGAGGCCAAGCGCACAGCAGGCCGCCCTGTTTGAAGCCTTGGTGCCGCTGGCGCAGGCCACTAAGGCACAGGCGCAAACCTCGGGCGAGCAAGCCTACGCGCTTGCGACCGACTTTCTGATCGAAGTCATCGACGCTTGCGTGATGGAGGTGTATTTCGCCCAACATATGGCCGAGAAGCGTCTGGGGATTTCCGCCCTGGTGTTCCCGCTGCTGCCTGCCAAAGCTGGCGCCCTGAGCCCGGCCAAGCTCGCTGGTGCGGCGCTCGCCTTTCACCAGGCGGCCAACGCGGGCGATCACCCGGTGCGAAACCTACTGCTGCGCCTGCCCGCCGAAAGTCCTGATCTCCTCGCCGTAATCCAGAAGGAGGGTGCGGTATGAAGGCGCGGCTGCACCGCATCTCCATCACCAACTTCAAGGCTTTCCGGGAGTTCTCGCTCGACCTTGAAGGCCGGCATCTGCTGGTGTACGGGGCCAACGGTGCGGGCAAGTCCTCGCTGTATTGGGCGCTCTATACCTTTCTGCAGAGTGCGCGCAAGCCCAAGAAGGATGTCGAAAAATATTTCGATCCTGCGAATCAGCAAAACCTGCTCAACCTTCACGAGCAGAAGGTGGCCGCGCCCAAGCTGGGCGAAATCGCGCTGACGCTGCGCGACACCACGACGCGCAATGACACCACCTATCGCATCAGCCAGGCGGATCACGGCACGGCTAACCAGCCCGCCATCATCAAAGGCGACCTCGCCAGCGATTTCGTCACCTATCGGTTCTTCTTCGGCTTCTCACACTTCCGCAATTCAGAGAAGTTCGATCTCTGGCCGCTGTTCGAAAAGGAAATCCTGCCATTTTGTGTGAGCACGGGCGGTCAGTCGCCATTGGAAATGTGGCGAAAAATCAAGTCGGGTGATCCGAATCCGTTACGACAACCGGGCATAGCCGGAAGCGACGCTTATGACCGCTTCCGTCAAAACACGTCGGCCTTTGCCGGAGTCATTACGGCGGTTGTAGACGCGATCAGTTCAGAGGCCCAGCATTTTTATGATACCCACTTCGCCACGGACGACCCGGCCAAGGTAACTTTGAAGATGGCCGTCACCACCCCGCCTTCGGCTACTGGCTCCAACCAGAATGAATTCAAGTTCACCCTGCCAGTGATCGAATTCGGTGTGCAGCTTGACGGGCATACCGTAACGAAGCCGCAGAGCTTCCTCAACGAAGCCAAGCTGACTCAGCTGGCGCTGTCCGTCCGTTTCGCGGCCTCACTGGTCAACCTGCACGATTCCGACCTCAAACTCTTGGTACTCGATGATTTGCTGGTGAGCCTGGACATGAGCAATCGCATGCAGGTGGTGGATATCCTGCTTTCGGATGCCTTTGCCAACTACCAGAAAATCATCCTGACCCACGAGTTGGGTTTCTTCCGCGAATTTCGGCGCCGCATTGGCAGCCATCACGCTGATTGGCGTTTTGTGAGTTTGCATGGCAGCGCAGCGCAATACATCGATTCCCGCAGCGAAAAGAACGATCTGGAAAAAGCGGAGGACTACCTCAATGGCCACGACATCGAGGAAGCTGCGATGTTTCTGCGCAAGGCAGCGGAAGACACCGCCAAGCGCTACCGTGAATGGGCAGAGGGGAAGGCACTGCCACCGGGCCAGTTTTTCTCCTTGACGGAGAACCTGCGCGCAGCGAAGAACAAGCTACTCAAAGGCATCCCCGGATCGTTGTATGACTCGGTGTTGAAAGGAGCACCCAAGGAGCACCGGGCGCTCTTGATATCGCCTGACGACACCGACCTGGATAGCAACACTACGCTACAACCAGCCGATAAAGGCAAACTGAAATCGAAGCGCCGTGATCTCCGTAATGTTCTGAATCACGACGGCTGGGCCAAGATGGATGCCGTAGAAGCCGTCGAACGCGTGCTGGAAATGACCGAACGCGTGCTTAATCCGGCATCTCACGGCAATACCGCGCCGCTCTACGAGGAAGAGGTACGCCGAGCGATGCAGGTAATTGAGCAACTGGTACAGGTGCTGGAGACGCAGAGATGAAGCCAAGAAACACCAAACTCATCCGCAACGGTACCGCCGAATTCCTGATCTTCACCTGGCAGGCCAGGGAGCAGGTCATCGAGGCGCGCTACGAGAACGAAACTGCCCTGCACACCGGCGAAGGAGGGAGGCGGGAATGAGCAAGAATAAACCACCACAGGTTACCCAAAAAAATGAGGTGTCCATCGTCCGCTCATCGGCGGCCGAGTACCTGACCTTTGTCGCGGCCAGCGGACAAGGTGGAGTGGAGGCGGTATATGCCGATGAAAACGTCTGGATCACCCAGAAGATGATGGGCCTGCTGTATGACGTCGATGTCAGGACCATCAACTATCACTTGAAAAAGGTGTTTGACGACAGCGAACTGGAAGAGGATTCAGTTATCCGAAATTTTCGGATAACTGCCGCCGACGGCAAGAGCTACAACACCAAGCACTACAACCTCGCCGCGATCATCGCGGTCGGCTACAAGGTTAACTCCGAGCGCGCCGTGCAGTTCCGCAAGTGGGCCACCACTGTTATCGAGTCCTTCACCATCAAGGGCTTCGCGATGGATGACGAGCGCCTGAAGAATGACGGCTCGGTACTCACCAAGCTGTATTTCGAGGAGCAACTACAGCGTATCCGGGAAATCCGTCTCTCGGAGCGCAAGTTCTACCAGAAGATCACCGACATTTACGCCACGTCGATTGACTACGACGTCACCGCGCAGGCCACCAAACGGTTTTTTGCCACCGTGCAAAACAAACTGCACTGGGCGATTCATGGCCAGACGGCAGCGGAAGTCATCTACCAGCGCGCCGATGCCGGCAAGGACAATATGGGGCTGACCACCTGGAAGGATGCGCCCCGCGGCAAGATTCAGAAATTCGATGTAGTCGTCGCCAAGAACTATCTGACCGAAGCAGAAATGGCGCAGCTGCAGCGGCTGGTGTCGGCCTATCTGGATCTGGCCGAGGATATGGCGCTGCGGCAGATCCCGATGACGATGCAGGATTGGGAAGCGCGCCTCAATCGTTTCATCGAGGCGACCGACCGGGAGGTTCTGCAAGACGCGGGCAAGGTCACGGCGGAAATTGCCAAGGCCCACGCCGAAAGCGAGTTCGAGAAATATCGCGTCGTACAGGACCGCCTGTTCGAGAGCGATTTTGACAGGACGATCAAGCAGATCGAGGCCGGGCATCAAGCAACGGGCGCTCAAGACCTCGCCCCGGATAAACCAACCAAGCCGAAGAAGGGGTGAGCCGCCAATGGCCTCCTCACCCCCCCCGCACCATTACTCACTGGCCCCAATAGCGAATTGTTCGGTAGTAAACTGCACGCCACCGCCTTGGGCTTGCTCCACCAATTCTAAAACCCAACCCTTACCGGTTGGGTTTTTTCTTGCCCGCCGCGCCAGCACTGGCGGGGCTTTCGGCGTGGTCTGGTGTTTCGCCATCGTCCCGGCGGCGCATTTTCCTGCCCACCGTGCCCCGGACGCCTCTCTTTTCTCCATTTGACCGGTGGCTGGACGAGGCTCACTTCACTTCGCTCGCTGTGGTCAGCTCGCGGGAGGACTTCCACCTCCAAGATCGCGCCCATGCTGGGCGCACCCGAAGAAAAGGGCCTGCGGTAAGCGCAGACCCTTGGGTGGTTTGCAGTCACGCGATACGGTAGGCCCGCAGCCCGTCCGGCCCCTTCTCGGTGACGACCTCGTAACCGAGGCGCTTCTTGACCATGCCCGAGATCGCGCCCCGAACGGTGTGGGCCTGCCATCCGGTGTCGGCCATCATCTGAGCAATGGTTGTGCCGCCGGGGTTGCGCATCGCGTCGATGATCGCCGCAAGCTTGGTGCCGGGGCGGATAGTGCGCGAGGTGACCTCCAGTTTCTGGAGGTCATCGGGGGCATCCATTGTTTGGAGGCCCTTCGGTATGGGGCGGCGTTTGTCGACGGCGGCGTAGCCGGCATCGGTGAGCAGGTACTTGCCTTCGAATTCAGTGATGCGCCCTCGGGCAACGAGGCCCTCGATCACTTTGGCGCGTGCGCCGCCGCGCAGGTTGGCCGGCAAGGGTTCGATGTTGCCTTCGGAACGGCCGGCGGCGGCCTTGAGGATGGCGGTCTGGGTGTCGGTAAGTTTGGATTGGGCGGTCATGATGGTCTCCGGAAATTGATGGGCATCGTCACTCGCCGTCACCGCCGAAGATCGCCAGCAACTCATCCAGCCCGGCCTCCACTCGCCCGAGGTCGCCGACGTGGCCCCAATGGATGGCATCAGGGTCATGACCGAAGTGGTCATCGGCGAGTTGCTGCAGCCGTTCCAGCTTGGCGTGGATGGCTGCGGTGCGGGCGAGGTAGGCGTCGAGGGCGGTTTGCTTGGCGTTCATCGTGGGCTCCGGGTGGTGGTTGACGACGCCACCATGAACGCGCTGTTCGATCAGGAAGCCAAGCTATCAGATCGGCGATGGTGAAAAATGAGGCTCGAAAGCGAAAAACGGAATGGCGGCAGACTCCCATTCGCCGGAACCCTGATCAATGGGGACGTGGGTGGCAAAGGTTTCCGTGTCTAGCACGGCTAAACGTGGCGGAACGGAGCGGATATCCCACAGGTGGAAGACATGGTTGAGGGATTCGGTGGCCAAACTCCACTCATTCCGCGTAAGGTGCAGGAGGCCGGAGAGCCCCTGCGCCGAGGTCTTGACTTCGATAGTGAGCCTTCGGGGATCATCCATCGAGACGCGGGAGAGCACGTCGTAGCCGTCGGCATTGCTGTCAAGTGCAATCCACTTGGGCTCTCGTCCGGTACGCCGGTGCTCAACCTCAATAGATAATCTCTCCCCGGTTCGTCCCGTTTCAGAGAGAGACGCCGCGCGAATGCCCCTCGCCCTCGCAGCGAGAGTATCCCAGAATGCAACAGTGTCAGAGTCGCAGCCGTAGGCGAGCCCAGCCTCGACGAGGACTTGGCTGATGCCCTTGGGGGCTTGTAGCAGAACCTCACGCCGCCCGTGCGTGGCAAGTTGGGTCCAAGGCGGATCCGACACGTCAATATGGTCTAGGATCAGGAGCCGCAGTTTTATTGTGTCGTCTGGAGCCGAGATAGCTCGTGTTCCTTTGACGGTAGTGACCAACAGGCCGTCGGCAGAGGGTTCAATCCATCGCAACTCAAGGGCAGCGTGGAGAATATCCTTCGAAGGTACAGATCCTAATGCGAGTGACTCAGCCCCGAAGACGGTCACGGCTTGCCGGGAGACTGCGCCGAGGAGTTCTATGCACCCGAAGGCAACTCCAGGGGAGAGAGGTCTGGTCACGCGCGTCCGCCGAGCGAGAGAAGAAGTGCCCGTACGTCGCCCTCGTCGAGGCCGCCCTGATCCTCCTCGTCGCCCTCATCAGGATCCATTGGGAGGGGAGAAACGCGCAGAGAGGAGTCTTCCAGTACCTCGGCCATCCTGCCGATCTTGAACTCGAGGCGCTGGCGCACCGTCTCATCGACGCTATCGGCACACTCGACGATCTCGATGACTGTATCCTGCCCTGGATGCGATCCTCGCTTTGGAGGTATTGAGCGGCATTGAAGCTGCGGTCGAGGTAGATAGCGTGGTGGCATACGGTGTGTAGGCTGATGCCCTCACCGGCAGCAGCAGGGTTGGCCACCATCACCATTACGGATGGGTCGTAGTGGAAGAGGCGAACCTTCCCCTCACGGGTGTCGTCGTCATTTTCGTCACCTGCGTCCACTCCACCATGTATGTGCACCGCTCCGAGGTCTTGGAGTGCGGCGGCGAGGTGTTCGACGTTGTCGACGAATGTCGACCAGATCAGAACCTTCTTGCCCTCGCGAGCAAGCTGGCGGGCACGCTTGATAACGTAGCGCAACTTGGGGCCACGTCCCTCGGCGAGGGCGAGCGCCAGAGCCTCGGAGTGCGCAAAACCTATCTCTCGGGCGAGGAGTGCGGGATTGGAAACGAACTGTAATATCCGCGTGACCGAGCGCCCGAGGGTGCGGAATGCCTGCCGGCTCTTTTGGCCTAGCGCGTGAGCGGCCTCCCGTGCGACCTCGCTCTTCATCAGCTCATAGAGGCGAGCCTGTAGAGGATCCATTGGGATGGTTTTGCGCAAGCGCGTGACCGGAGGGAGTCCGAGCTCCCCCTTGTTTGTCCTGACGTAGACGGGTTTGACGAGCTCGATTACGTTGTCTTCGTTGCAAGCAATTTCGGGGAAAAGGAAGCTGAACTGCGGCAACAAGTCCGCTGGCGACTGCGGCATGGGCGTCCCAGACATCACCAGCTTGCTGACCGGTAGGTGCGAGAAGCCGAGGACGGCATCAGTGGAGATATTGGCCATGCCCTTGATACGATGGCTCTCGTCAAGAAAGACGTGAACGCGCCTTCCTGCAAGATGCTCGGAGACTACCTCACGGACTCGCGCAAGTTGCTGGTAGCCGATAATCATGAAACGTGGATCAGCTCGCAGCTGTGCCGGTATCTTGTCCGACTTGCGAAGGCGGGTGAAGGTCTGCCCGAGTTCGGGCATACACTCGGCGAGTTGCTCATCCCAGGCGGCGAAGGCGTTCTTGGGTGCGATGACGAGGAGCCTGTCGCCGGGTTCGGCTCGGAAAGCAAAAGTGGCGAGGGCTTCGGTCGTCTTGCCTGCGCCGGGCACAGAGAAGGTCGCCCCGGCTGGCAGTGCAGCGAGAAGGCAGACATTTCGTATCTGTTGCGCGGTGAGCGATCGCACGAAGCCTGAGGCAGAAAGGCGTGCGCGCAGCTCGTCCTCCCCTAGGGATCATCTGAACAACCCTGCGCAATGACTGGCGCGAGGCGACCGAAACCGGATTGAAGCGACGAATGACGAGAATGCGATCATCCGCTGCCATGCGAGCCCACCGTTCCGGGGCTTTCGGCGCTCA
>Ga0208735_100031_pt1 | contig 100222 bp, 105 predicted proteins | sample Subbio12Aug_8Aab_FD_184829 | JGI IMG/M metagenome (GOLD analysis project Ga0208735, IMG submission 184829) | Serpentinite rock and fluid subsurface biosphere microbial communities from McLaughlin Reserve, California, USA - CR12Aug_8Aab (SPAdes) | ecosystem: Environmental > Terrestrial > Deep... | reverse complement strand
CTTGCCTACGAAGGCTTCGGCATGAAACCGCGGCTTGCAGAAGCCGCCGCCAGTGCGCGCCTTGCGCTCACCGGCCGTCCGCGCGCCGAACACGGGCTCCTGATCTCGAAGCTGCTCTACCAGAAGCTCGGCGGTCACCAGAAGGGCGAGAATGCCCACCGGCGGCTGATCGCAAAGCTGGGCCGCATGCGGATCGTGAAACTGCGGACAAGGGTGTTGCTTGCAGGCGCGGACGAATAGTTGACTCCGTCAAGTATTTGGCGGAACCTCCCGTCATGTCCAAAGCCGCGCTCGCAGACATCGACGAAATCCGCCGCTTCAACCGCGCCTATACACGCAAGCTCGGCGTCCTTGACGAAAGTTTTCTCGACACCAGGTTTTCGCTCACCGAAGCGCGGGTCCTGCACGAGCTTTCGGAAGGCGAGAAAACCGCGAGCGAGATCGCAAGCGCGCTCGGCCTGGATGCCGGCTACCTCAGCCGGATGCTGGATCGTTTCGCCAAGGCAAAGCTGATCTCCCGCAGTACTTCCGCCGAAGACCGCAGAAGCATACTGGTTTCACTCACGCGCCTCGGATACTCCGCCTATGCGCCGCTGGAGCTGCGCTCGCGCGATGCCGTCGGCGCGATGATTGGCACCTTGCCGGCCTGCGCACAGCGCCAGCTGCTCGGCGGTATGAAACTCGTTTCCGTTCTGACAGGCGCGCGGGATAGTGTTGCGAAAATTTCGCTCCGCGCCCACCGAGCCGGCGACATGGGCTGGATCACCATGCGCCACGCCGAACTGTATGCGGAAGAGTATGGCTACGGCCCGCAGTTCGAGGCGCTGGTTGGGGATATCTGTGCGCAGTTTCTGAAGAACTATCAGCCGAAGCACGAGCGCTGCTGGATCGCGGAACTACACGGCGTGCCCGTAGGCTCCGTATGCCTGGTTCGCGGCGATGCGAGGACTGCGAAGTTACGGCTCATGTTTTTAGAGCCCTGGGCGCGCGGGAAGGGTATTGCGCAGAAACTTGCCGGCGAATGCATCTCGTTTGCCAAGAAGTGCGGCTACGAGAAAATCGTTCTCTGGACGCAGAGCGAGTTGACTGCCGCGCGCAAACTTTACGCGAATTACGGCTTTAAGCTGGTCGCGACGAAGCCGCATGCGGACTTCGGCAAGAAGCTGATCGGCGAAACCTGGGAATTGAAGCTTTAAGTTTGCGAACCTCGTCCTGAGCAGCGCTCCGTCAGCGGCGCGTCTCGAAGGATGAGGCTGTATCGCTCGTGGTTCGAGACGTGATGCTTCGCATCGCTCCTCACCACGAGGCTAAGTTAATGGCTGCTTTCCCGCACCCAGACCTTCTTCGCGAGCGGGCCGGCGCTACCGGCTTCCTCGACGTAATAAGCGTCCATGCCGCGCACCAGATAGTCGAAATCGCCGGACACGAGCGCGTTGCGATGGAAATAGACCAGCGCGCCTTCCTTGTTCAAAAGGTAGCCGTAGTCCTCGAGCGGATAAATCTCCGCGATCTGGCCGAGAAAACTGAGGTCGGTTTCGTGCGCGATGCGTTCGTTCGTCTGGCGGATCTGCTTCAGATCCAGGAGGCGCCGCTCGGCCAACCGGAAAGCCTTATAGATGGCGTTGTTCAGATCGGGAGATTGGAAATTTTGGTCGGTGTCCGCGGGGTCGTGGGCGACGACGAGATTCGTAAATCCCGGAATCTGCAACTCGATGCTGACGGCGGGCAGGATTTCGTCATGCAAGGTGTCGGCTCGGTTATCGACCCAAACCCGGCAAGCGGTGATGCGGTCGTAGATTCTTTCCAGATAGGCAACGTGCGCGCGGATCGAGTCGTCGGCAGCCTGCGACTTCTCCACGTTGCGATAGGAAATTTCGACTGCAGCTTGCATGCTTCGCCCGCGTCTTGCCCGTGCCGGTGAGAACGCAGTTACGAAGTGAGAACGCAGGTACGAGGTCGGGTCCGGAAGTCCGGGTAGCGATCGGCGGCCGGGCCTTCGCGCTTCCAAGCGGCGCGCAGTCGGCAACAGCGAATCACTACGTCCAATATTTATGATAGGGCGCATGGAAAAATCCAGCGGTTCCGTACACGTGCGGCCTGTGACTTCTGAGGAAAATTTACCGCTGCCAGCGAGATCGTGTGCAGGCGCACAACGTTCCGGCGCTTTCGGTGTTCGGTTACCAGCTACGCCGCAAGCCTTACTTCTTCAGTTTCGACCGTTTCAAATGTTCGTCGAGCCGCGGCATGATCTCGACGAAGTTGCAGGGTTTGTGACGCAGGTCGAACTGGTGGACGAGAATGCCGTCCCAGGCATCGCGGCACGCGCCGGGCGAGCCGGGCAGGCAGAAAATATAGGTCGAGTTTGCGACACCGGCGGTCGCGCGGCTCTGGATCGTGGAGGAGTTTATCTTCTCATAGGAGATGCGGTGAAACACGATCGAGAAGCCGTCCATCCGCTTCTCGAACAGCGGCTCGACCGCTTCCGGCGTCACATCGCGTCCGGTGAATCCCGTGCCGCCGGTCGTAATCACGGCATCGATCTTCCTGTCCTTGATCCAGCCCCGGACTTTTGCGCGGATCGCGCGGATTTCATCCTTCACGATCGCACGTGCCGCGAGCTTGTGGCCCGCCGCTTCGATGCGCTCGGCGAGCATCGCTCCCGACTTGTCTTCGGCAAGATCGCGCGTGTCTGAAACGGTCAGCACCGCGAAGCTGACCGGAACGAACGGCTTTTCGTTCACGACGGGGCCTAGATCGAGCCGGCCGCGAAAGTGTTGCAGCGGTTTATGTCGCCGGACTGAAAGCCGGTCTGGAACCATTGCTTGCGCTGCGCAGCCGAGCCGTGCGTGAAACTGTCGGGCACCACCACGCCTTGCTGACGCCGCTGGAGTGTGTCGTCGCCGATCGCGGTCGCGGTCTGCAAGGCGGCATCGACGTCGCCCGGGTCGAGGAAGGCACGCACCTTTTGCTGCCGGTTGGCCCAGACGCCCGCGAAGCAATCGGCTTGCAACTCGACGCGGACCTGCAACGCATTGCGGTCGCGCTGGCTGGCGCCGCGCTGCGCCTGCTGCACCTTCGGCAGGATTCCGGTGATGTTCTGCACGTGATGGCCGACTTCATGCGCGATCACGTAGGCCTGCGAAAATTCGCAGGTCTTCGAGCCGGCCGGGCAGGCGTTCAGCTTGCGCTGCAAATCCTGAAAGAAAGACGTGTCGAGATAAACCGCCTGCTCGGGCGGGCAATAGAACGGGCCCATCGCCGACTGCGCATAGCCGCAAGCCGAACGCGTCGAGCGGCTGAAGATGACGAGCCGCGGCGCGCGATAGCGCTGGCCGGACTCGCGGAAGATTTCCGTCCAGCGATCTTCGGTCGATCCCAGCACGCCCGCCACGAACTTTCCGAGATTGTCGTCGGGCCGTCCCTTCTGGCCGGTGGAGGGCTGCTGCGGTATTTGCCGCTCGTAGCCGCTGGTTGGGCCGCCTTGCGTCATTTCGATGCCGGAGAGAATCACGCGGGGATCGATGCCCACGGCCCAGGCAAGCAGACCGAGAATGATGATGGTGCCGATGCCCATGCCCCCGCCACCGGTAGGCAGCGGAAAGCCCGGACCGGCCAGCGGGCCGTCGCCCCGGCGGTCTTCGATGTTCTCGCTCTGGCGGAAATCGTCCCAACGCATCTTTCTTGCCTCCAGCCCGCGGGTTCGGTCCCGCTCTTGCCGCTATCTGTGAGCGGGATTGTGGCCGACCTGTGAGTTTGCCGCAAATCTCCGCTCCGGTAAGTAGAAGAGCGCGGTTTCGCGTGTCATGTTCGCGAGCATCAGAACATTCCGGCATCTGTGAAGTTCCCGTCATGATTCCTGCGCGCCGCAGTCCGACTTTTGCCCGCGAGGCCGGCGCGATGCGCAGAGGGTTCCTGCCGGTCGCCGGTTGCGACGAGGCGGGCAGGGGACCGCTCGCAGGTCCCGTGGTTGCCGCCGCCGTGGTCCTCGATCCGGCGCGCGTGCCGAAGGGTCTCGATGACTCCAAGAAGCTGTCGCCGCGCGTGAGAGAGATTCTGTTCGAGGAAATCTGCGCGACCGCCGAAGTTGCCGTCGCCATCGCGCCGCCCGAACGGATCGACCGTGACAATATCCTGCGCGCGAGTCTGTGGGCGCTCGCGCAGGCGGTCTGCACGCTGCCGCGAAAGCCCCAGTTCGTGTTTGTGGACGGCCGCGATACGCTGCCGCTTCAATGCGAAGTGGAGGCTGTCATCGACGGCGACGGCATCGTCGCTTCGATTGCTGCGGCCTCGATCGTCGCGAAAGTCACGCGCGACCGGATGATGATCCAGCTCGGCCGTGCGCATCCTGAATACGGCTTCGAAAAACATAAGGGCTACGGCACGAGCCTGCACCTCGAGCGGATGCGCCTGCACGGATCGACCGTGCACCACCGGATTTCGTTCGCGCCGGTTCGCGATTGCCTGAGTGGCGGAACGCCTGCATTGAAAGCCACCGGAAGCGGCGCGGATCGCTGACGCTGTTACGCTCGCTCTCGCACAAGTTTTCGGCAACATCATCCCATCTCCCGGCAATCGAAAGGTTTTTTTGCCGTGACGCCGCATCGCGGAACGGGATTTTTCAAGCGGTGGACAAGTTCGGCGCGCGCGGGCCGTCTCTACGACTAAAGGCTATCCTGTGTGGCGTGCGTCCGGATTCGATTCCGGATTCCACGAGGGGGTACTCATGGCAAAAGCGAAGACGAAGAAAGCCGTTCCGGCGAAAGCCAAGGCGGCAGCGCGCACGCAGCCGAGCGGATTCGAAAATTGGCTCGACCGCTATTTCGGCATCGGCGCGAACGGCTCGACCATCCGCACCGAAATCATCGCGGGCATCACCACATTTCTCACGATGGCCTATATCATCATCGTGAACCCGCAAATTCTCGCGAAAGCCGGCATGCCGCAGGGCGCCGTTTTCGTCGCGACCTGTCTTGCCGCTGCGGTCGCAACGGCAGTGATGGGTCTCTACGCGAAATATCCGATCGCGCTTGCGCCGGGCATGGGTCTCAACGCCTTTTTCGCCTTTACCATCGTGCTGACCTACAAATATACGTGGCAGCAGGCGCTGTGGGCGGTATTCCTTTCGGGCGTGCTGTTCTTCCTTGTTTCGGTATTCCGCATCCGCGAATACATCATCGACGCGATCCCGATGAACCTGAAGCTCGCGATTTCGGCGGGCGTCGGTCTTTTTCTCGCGATCATCGCGCTCGAGAATTCCGGCATCGTCGTCGATCATCCGGCGACGCTGGTAACGCTCGGCAAGCTCGACCCGCGGCTGATCGCGGCCTGGCCCGCGATCCTCGCCATTCTAGGGTTCATCCTGATCGCGGCACTGAACTACCGGAAAATTCCGGGCGCCACGATCATCGGCATGTTCATCGTGGCCGCGATCGGAATTCCGCTCGGGCTCACGAAATTCGCAGGCATCGTCTCGCTACCGCCCGACGTTTCGCCGACGCTGCTTGCGTTCGACTGGTCGCGCACCTTCGAGCTTACGTTCATCATCGTAGTCCTCACACTGTTCCTGATCGACGTGTTCGACAATGCAGGTACCTTGATCGGCGTCACGCACCGCTCGGGCTTGCTCGACAAAAACGGCAAGCTCCCGCGCATGAAGCAGGCGCTGATCTCCGATAGCTTCGCAGCGATGTTCGGCTCGGCGGTAGGCACCTCGACGACCACGAGCTACATCGAAAGCAGCGCCGGCGTCGCCGCCGGCGGACGCACGGGTCTCACGGCAGTCGTCGTCTCGATCCTGTTCCTGCTGGCGCTGTTCTTCTCGCCGCTCGCCGCATCGATCCCGGCTTATGCGTCGGCTGCCGCACTGTTGTTCGTCGCGGCGATCATGGCGCGGGGTCTCGCGGAAATGAACTGGGATGACATCACGGAATACGCCCCGGCGATCGTCTGCGCCGTCGCGATGCCGCTGACCTATTCCATCGCCACCGGCATCGGCCTCGGCTTCATCACCTATGTGCTGATCAAGGTGCTGGCGGGCAAAGAGAAGGATGTCTCGCCCGCGATTGCGGTGCTTGCGATCCTGTTCGCGCTCAAGTTCGCATTCACCTGATCGCGAAACAGCGAAACGAAAGCGGCGGCTTCCGCGAGGAGGCCGCCGCTTTATTTTTAAACTCGTCATGCCCCACGAAGGCGGGGCATCCAGTCTTAACGATTATGACGCCGATCAAGGCGTGGATGGCCGGGACCCGGCCACGAACTAGGGGTTAGTTGGAAAGCGCCTTCCTGATCGCAAGCAGATCCTGCCACGCCAGTCTCTTGTGAGCCGGCGAGCGCAACAGATACGCCGGGTGGAAAAGCGCGATGGCTTTGATCTTGCGCGTGCCGGTGTCGTATTCGAACCAGCGCCCACGCGTGCGCGTAATTCCTTCTTTCAGTTCCAGCAAAGTCGTTGCCGAAGGACCGCCGACGCAAACGAGAATATCTGGGTCCGCGAGTTTGACCTGTCGCCGAATGAAGGGAAGGCAGATCGCGGATTCCTGCGGCGTCGGCGTTCTGTTCCCGGGAGGCCGCCAGGGAATGATGTTCGCGATATAGGCGCTCGTGCGGTCGAGGCCGATTGCGCCGATCATGCGGTCGAGGAGTTTTCCGGAGCGGCCGACGAAAGGCAGACCTTCGCGATCTTCTTCCGCGCCCGGTGCTTCGCCGACGAACATGATGCGCGCTTCCGGGTTGCCGTCGGCGAACACGGTTCGCATGGCGGTCGCCTTCAGGCTGCAACCTTCGAAACTCTCAAGCGCCGCGCGCAGCTCATCCAGCGTTTTCGCGTTGGCAGCCAGTTGTCCCGCATCGCGGATCGCAGCTTCGGGTGCTGCAGGCGGCGTGAAGTTTCGGGGCGGTGCCTGCGGACGGGTTGCGGCAGGCGGCGCGCCAAAGGGCTTCGGCGCTTCGCTTCTTGATGTCTCTGCAACCGTGGCCGGTTCCGCCAGCCGGTTTGGTGCGGTCTCAGCGAGCGCGATGTCCACGCCGTTCTCGGCATAGAAGCGGAGGACTTCGGCTGGATGCAGGCGCGGCTCGGACATGGCCATGAAATGAAATCCAAACTGCCGCGACGTCAATGAGAAGCACGTTGTAATCGGTCCAAAAAACAGGGAAAACAACCGAAATCCCAAAGGAAGAGCGCAATGGCCGAGGAAAAACAGGAACTCCCCGCCCGCGAGGCAATGGAATTCGATGTGGTAATCGTTGGCGCGGGGCCGTCCGGTCTCGCCGCCGCGATCAAGCTCAAGCAGCTGTCGCCAGAGACCACGGTGGTCGTGCTCGAAAAGGGCTCCGAAGTCGGCGCGCACATTCTTTCCGGCGCTGTGATCGACCCTATCGGCATCGAGCGGCTCATTCCGGACTGGCGCGAGGACGAGACCGCGCCTCTGAAGACGCCGGTGAAGGACGACCGCTTCTATTTCATGACGAAGTCTGCGGCGATCCGCCTGCCGAACTTCATCATGCCGCCCTTGATGAATAATCACGGCAACTACATCGCCTCGCTCGGCAACGTCTGCCGCTGGCTCGCGACGCGCGCCGAAGCGCTCGGGGTCGAAATCTATCCGACCTTTGCCGCTTCCGAAGTGCTGTTCGACGAAAAAGGTGCCGTGAAGGGTGTTGCGACCGGCGACAAAGGCATCGGCCGCGACGGCAAGCCCGCCGATCATTTCGAACGCGGCATCGAACTGCACGGCAAATATACGTTGTTCGGCGAAGGCGCGCGGGGCTCGCTCTCCAAGCAGCTGATCACGAAATTCGGTCTCGATAAAAATTCCGAGCCGCAGAAATACGGCATCGGCCTGAAGGAACTCTGGAAGGTCGCGCCTGAGAAACACCAGCCGGGCCTGGTGCAGCATTCCTTCGGCTGGCCGCTCGACAATGCGACCGGCGGCGGCTCGTTCCTTTATCACCTCGAAGACGAGCAGGTGATGGTCGGCTTCGTCGTGCATCTCAATTACAAGAATCCCTACATCTCGCCGTTCGACGAATTCCAGCGTTTCAAGACGCATCCTTCGGTGCGAGGCACCTTTGAGGGCGGCAAGCGCATTTCTTACGGCGCGCGTGCGCTGACCGAAGGCGGCTTTCAGTCGGTGCCGAAACTCGTGTTCCCGGGCGGCGCGTTAATCGGCTGCGCAGCGGGTTTCATGAACGTTCCGCGCATCAAGGGCTCGCACAACGCGGTGCTCACCGGCATCTTTGCCGCGGAGGAAGTCGTGAAGGCGTTGCAGAGCGGACGCCAGCGCGACGAATTGGATGGATACGAGCAGGGCTGGCGCGCGTCGCAGGTCGGCGCGGACCTCAAGAAGGTCCGCAACGTGAAGCCGCTGTGGTCGAAGTTCGGGCTCTATCTCGGCACGATGCTCGGCGGCTTCGATATGTGGACGAATACGCTGTTCGGATTTTCGTTTTTCGGCACGGTCGGTCACGGCAAGACCGACGCGCAATCGCTGGAGCCGGCATCGCAACATCAGAAGATCGACTATCCGAAACCGGATGGCGTGATCTCGTTCGACAAACTGGGCTCGGTGTTCATTTCGAATACGAACCACGAAGAGAACCAGCCGGTCCATCTCAAAGTAAAAGACATGGAGCTTCAGAAGAAATCCGAGCACGATGTCTTTGCAGGCCCTTCGAGCCGCTATTGCCCGGCCGGCGTCTATGAGTGGGTGGAGGAGCCTTCGGGTCCGCGCTTCCAGATCAACGCGCAGAACTGCGTTCACTGTAAAACCTGCGACATCAAGGATCCGAACCAGAACATCAACTGGACCACGCCCGAAGGCGGCGGCGGACCGAACTATCCGAATATGTGACCAGTGGGCTCCGCTCGAATTTTTTCACTCGTCATGGCCGGGACAGGCCTAGCCAACACAAAATAGAAACCCCAATGCTCTGGTTTGCCGCAGCTTTGATGCTCTTCGCTGGCATCGCGCATTCATATCTTGGTGAGCGCGGGTTCCTGCCGCGCCTGCTCGCGCAACCCAATTTGCCACTGCTTCGCAGAGATCGCGGCTTCACCGAGCGCGTGCTTCGCGCTGTCTGGCATATCGCGAGTTTGTACTGGTTCTGTGCGGCGGCTGTTCTCGCGATCATCGCGGCGCAGCCGGAAAATCCGCTACGCGCAATTGGCTTGACGCTGGCCGCAACAATTCTCGCAACCGCGCTGGCATGCATCTGGTGCGGCTGGCGCCATCCGGCGATTTCTGTCTTCTTCGCCGCTGCTGCGTTGACCGCCTACGCGATCTGGTAATCAGCCGAATAAATAGTCGTCAGGCATCATCGCGTGCCGGATGCCTTCGACAATCAGCCAGCCCAGCACGACGCCCAGAAAATCCGGAACCAGATCGGCGATGCGCGCGTGATGGCCGCTGACGGTGGTCTGCGCAATCTCCCAGCTCAAGCCTACGGCCATCGTGAGCAGGGCCGCGAGCCACCAGCGCTTCCATTTGTAGGCGAGTACCCCCGCCACCATCAGCACGGCGCACCCGAGAATGTGCAGCGGCTTGAACGCCGAGAACAGGATCGCGTCCCAGCTCATATCGAAGCTGAAATAGTAAGGCTTGCGCCCGTAGGGCGCGCGATAGGCGACCAGGATGCTCGCGAAGGCGAGCATCCAGAACGGCAGCTTGCGCATGACGTCGAGATCGAACGCCTGCTGCCACAGGGGGCGCTGATCACGATGGCGTTTCGCTTTTCTTTGTTTCCGTTGCGGCATTTCGCTTGCGGTGGACTTGGCCCCGGTTTCGCGGTCTAGAATAGCGCAAAAGGAAATGCCAATGAATTTATCGCCAGCCGCCGCCAAGTCGCTCGCCAAATGGCACGAGATGATCGCGCAGACCAACCTCTCCGATCTCGAGAGCATCGTCGCGGAAGACGCCGTGTTCCGCTCGCCGGTCGCGAATACGCCCTATCCGGGCAAGGACGTGGTCTGCATAGTGCTGCGCGGCGCGATGACGGTGTTCGAGGATTTCGTTTATCACCGCGAACTCTCTGACGGCGCGAATAGCGTCTGTCTCGAATTCGCGGCGCGCGTCGGCGACAAACAGCTCAAAGGCATCGACCTCATAAAGTTCGACGGCGCCGGCAAGATCGTCGAGTTCGAGGTGATGGTGCGACCGGCAACCGGCGTCATGGCGCTCGGCGAAGCGATGAAGGCCAAGGTGGGCCCTGCGATCAAGGCGGCGCTTGAAGGACGCTGACCGCTATTTCTGTCCGGCTGTCGGCTTCGGGCGAACAACGCAGGCTTTCGCTGCGCCGAACAGACCGCGCAGGTAGCAGAACGCGCAGCCGCGGATGGCGATAGCGGCAGCGATGAACAGGAACAGTGCGATGATCGGCTGGCTTTGCAGCACGTAAGCGGCCAGCACCACCCCTGTGATCGCGATGCCGCCGCGCAGGAGTTCTTCGGTCAGTTGCCGGTTTTCAGTCATGTTGTGCAGATAGTGTGCAGGCACAGCGTGTGCAAGTGCCCGCAATGGCGCTTACACCCCTGCGCCGGCAATTGGCTAACGGTATCTTGATTCGTCTCAACAGCGCCCTTGGCAGGCAAGCGCCGCATCCCATACATTCGCGCCGGATTTGATCGAGGCCGCGCGAGCCCGCGTGGAATGAGCCATTCCTGATCTCAAGGAAGCAGTAAAGGAAATCGCCGCGGACATGGCCGAGAGGCCGGAGCGGGGCAAAGTCGCGTCCTACATTCCTGAACTGGCAAAGGTCGATCCGAAGAAGTTCGGCATCGTGGTCGTGAGTAACAGCGGCGAGATTGTTGCGGGCGGCGACAGCGACGTGCCGTTTTCAATCCAGAGCATCTCGAAGGTTTTCACGCTGACGCTTGCGCTCGGCAAGATCGGCGACCGGCTGTGGCAACGGGTGGGGCGCGAGCCCTCGGGCAGCGCATTCAATTCCATCGTGCAACTCGAATACGAGCGCGGCAAGCCGCGCAATCCCTTCATCAATGCCGGAGCGATCGCGGTCACCGACGCGATCCTGTCAGGCCAGCCGCGCGAGGCGCTCGGCGAAATCCTGCGCTTCATGCATTTCGTGGCCGACGACGAAAAGATCGCGATCGACGACGCGGTCGCCGCCTCCGAACAGCGCACCGGCTTCCGGAACGCGGCACTTGCGAACTACATGAAATCGTTCGAGCGGCTCGACAACCCCGTACATTTCACGCTGGGCGTCTATTTCCATCACTGCGCCATTGCGATGAGTTGCCGTCAGCTCGCGATGGCGGGGCGCTTTCTTGCGAACAACGGGGTGAACCCTTCGACCGGTATGAGCGTAGTGACGCCGGAGCGGGCGAAACGGATCAACGCGATCATGATGATGTGCGGCCACTACGACGGCTCGGGCGAGTTCGCCTATCGCGTGGGCCTGCCCGGCAAGAGCGGCGTCGGCGGCGGCATACTCGCGATCGCGCCCGGCAAGGCGTCGATCGCGGTATGGTCTCCAGGGCTCGATGAAAACGGGAACTCCCATCTCGGGAGGATCGCGCTCGAACAGCTCACCCGCCGCATGGGCTGGTCGGTGTTCGGGGTTTAACGCTTACTCCGGCATGCCGGGTTTACTCGCGTGCCGGGATGAAGGCGGCTAGTGCTTCCGCGCCTTCGCCTTCTGCTCTTCTTTCATTGCATTATCGTGGTACCAGGCGTCGCCGATTGCGGCCGTCGGCAGCGCGTTTTCCTGCCGGAAAGGCTCATTCGGTTTGGCAAAGCGGCCACGGACAGGAAACTGATAGATCTTCGCCGATGTGCGTTCGTTTTGTGCAGACATCTTTGAAATCTCCTAGAAGTCGGTTCGCTCTATTCAAGCGATATGTAGGGGATTTCGTTCCGATTGCTTGGTTTTGTCCACCTTTGCCCGACAAAAAAGCAGCGTTTGCATAACATTTGCTCAAAAAAGCGGCTGCTTTTGTGGCCGCCATTTTCGCGTCCCGCTATGAATCCCCGGCTGACTTTCGTGCCGTTTTCGTGAGCGTGCCCCAGATCGGGCAGCTCACTCTCGCAAGAAAACGTCGCGGAGGTGCCCTGGACAGTCACTAACCTGAGAGAACAATCCCTATGACCAAGTACCGTCTCGAGTACATCTGGCTCGATGGCTATACGCCGGTGCCGAACCTGCGCGGCAAAACCCAGATCAAGGAATATGCCTCTTTCCCGAAGCTCGAAGAGCTGCCGCTCTGGGGCTTCGACGGCTCGTCGACGATGCAGGCGGAAGGCCACTCGTCGGATTGCGTGCTGAAGCCCGTCGCGATCTACAAGGATGCCGCGCGCAAGAACGGCGCGCTCGTCATGTGCGAAGTCATGATGCCGGACGGCGTCACGCCGCATGTCTCCAACAAGCGTGCCACCATCCTCGACGATCCCGACGCATGGTTCGGCTTCGAGCAGGAGTACTTCTTCTATAAGGACGGCCGTCCGCTTGGCTTCCCGACTGAGGGTTATCCGGCGCCGCAAGGCCCGTACTACACCGGCGTCGGCTACAAGAATGTCGGCTCGGTCGCCCGCGAGATTGTCGAAGAGCATCTCGACCTGTGTCTCGAAGCCGGCATCAACCACGAAGGCATCAACGCGGAAGTTGCGAAGGGCCAGTGGGAATTCCAGATTTTCGGCAAGGGTTCGAAGACCGCCGCCGACCAGATGTGGATCGCCCGCTACCTGATGATGCGGCTCACCGAAAAGTACGGCATCGACATCGAGTGGCATTGCAAGCCCTTGGGCGACACCGACTGGAACGGTTCGGGCATGCACTCGAACTTCTCGACGAAGTACATGCGCGAAGTCGGTGGCAAGGAATATTTCGAAGCGCTGATGAAGCAGTTCGAAAAGAACCTGATGGACCACATCAATGTCTACGGCCCGGACAACGACAAGCGCCTGACCGGCAAGCACGAGACCGCGCCGTGGAACAAGTTCTCGTATGGCGTGGCCGACCGCGGCGCTTCGATCCGCGTGCCGCACTCGTTCGCGAACAACGGCTACAAGGGCTACCTCGAAGACCGCCGTCCGAATTCGCAGGGCGATCCCTACCAGATCGCTTCGCAGATTCTGAAGACGATTTCGGAAGTCCCGACCGGCGCGAAGAAGGCTGCTTAGTCACAGCGACCGGGAGTCCGCGATTTCCTCCCCGCGGGCTCCCGGATTTTTCTTCCTGATTACCGGTGTGGTGGTTCGCAAGTCCGCCACATGTACGCGGCTAGTTCGCTTGCGGACTTGCGAACCAAAACCACACTGGCTGGCTCACAAGAATTGCGTGTTCGCGAAAGCGGGCAAGCGATCGGCGTCGGTCTCCAGGGCCAATAGGGACGATGTCGCGGGGGAGGTGCGCGGTAGTGCCTCCCCCGATTTTCTGTATTTTCGGCCCGCTTGACGCCATCCCCCCGGGATGGCGTTGTCGCCTTTATGAGCACTGAAAATCCGACACCCCCGAAAAAGAAGCGCCCGCCCGCTGGCTATTTCGACATGCTGCGCTGGAGCGGCCTGCCGGGATTCTGGACCTACCTGATCGGCTCGATCGTGCTCACCGCCGCAGTCGCGATCGGCGGGGCATATCTGCTGGTGCGAATGGGCGTGCAGTAGCCGCGCGATGACCTCCCGCCGTCAGCATTGGGAAGACGTCTACCAAGCCAAACAAGAAACCGATGTAAGCTGGTTTCAGCCGAAGCCCGAGCTTTCGCTCGCGCTGATCCGCGAGCACGCGCCGCAAACGAATGCTTCCGTGATCGACATCGGCGGCGGGGCATCGTCGCTTGCCGCCGCGCTGCTGGGGCTGGGCTATCGCGATCTGGCGGTGCTCGACATTTCCTCCGCCGCGCTCGAACGCGCAAAGGCCAATCTCGGTGCGGATGCCGCGAAGATCGAATGGATCGTGGCCGACATCACCGCGTGGCAGCCGCAGTGCCGCTGGCAGGTCTGGCACGACCGCGCGGTGTTTCACTTTCTGACCGATACGGCATCGCAGGACGCTTATATCCGCGCGCTCAACGCCGCAACGGAGACCGGCGCCATCGCGATCATTTCGGGGTTCGCGCCGGACGGCCCCGAGAAGTGCAGCGGACTTCCGGTCGTCCGCTATGACGCGCAGTCGCTCTCGAAGCGGATCGGCCCGGATTTCGAGTTGCTCGCAGAGCAGCGCGAGGAACACCACACGCCCGGCGGTGCGATGCAGAAGTTCTATTATGCCGTCCTGAGAAAGAACTAACCCTTCGATTTCGGCTTCACCTTGCACGCCGTCTCGTACAATCCGAAGGTCCAGCACGCAGGACAGCCGCGGAACGGAATGAGTGCGGCAAGTGCCGCGAGCGCTGCAACCAGCGGATAAGAAGGCATCAGATAAAGCGCGAGCGCGAAAAGTGCGATGCCGATCGCGCCGCGGATGAGGTGCTCGGTCAATGAAGTGCTGGCAAACATGAGCCGGTCTCCTGATTGTAAGCATAAGAGTAAGCCAGCAGAGAAAAGGTTACAGGCTGGCGGAAAATTGTAACCTTCCACCTCCTTCACTGCTCTTCTCCGTATCGGACAGGAGAACAAGTCATGCTTTACAGAAAGAATTTGCCCAACTGGGAGCGCGGAGCCCGATTTGCCGCCGCCGTGGCGATTATCGCTTGCGGTTTCTACGGGTTCGGATTCAGCCTCGCTGGATATGCAGTCGCCGCCGCGGGCGTCCTTACCTCGCTCACGGCAATCTTCGGCTTTTGCCCTGCCTGCGGCGTGATCGGGCGGAAGCCGGTTGCGCCGGGCTGAAGAAGCGATGCTTTCTGTGGATTTGACCAGCGATCTGATCGGGCGGGCGCGTGGGGGAGATGCCGCCGCACTCGCGCGCCTGATCGACCTCTGCCAGCCGGATGTGCGCCGCTATGCGCGGCGGCATTGCTCGAATGCCGCCGACGTCGAAGACGCAATTCAGGAAGTGAATATCGTGCTGATGCGTCACCTGAGCGGGCTGCGCGCTGCCGGAGCCTTTCTGGGCTGGTTGAACGTCACGATGCTACGCATGTGTCTGCGGCTCGGCCGCCGCTTCTCGGGACGTTACTCCGAAATTTCCGATATTGCGGATGATTTGCGCTTTTCCACGACACCGTCGCCCGAATTGCGGCGGGACATTGCCGCGGCGATTGCAGCGCTGCCGCCGCTTTATCGCGAAGTTGTCGTGCTCCGCGACTTCAAGGAATTGTCGATGAAGGAAATCGCAGCAAGGCTCGCAATCGAAGTCTCCGCGGTGAAGGTGCGGCTCCATCGTGCGCGCGAAATGCTGCGGGAATACTTGACGGCCTAAACGAACTCAGAACTCCACATCGAGCTCTTCCAGCTCGTCCGGCTCTTTCTTCGCAGCAGCAATCCATTCCTGCATGAATGGCGTCGCCATGATCGTCTTGCAGTAGGCCACAGATACGTCGTCAAGCTTTACGTTGTACGTCGTAAAGCGCGAGCAGACCGGCGCATACATCGCATCCGCGAGCGTCAGCGATTTTCCGAACAGATAAGGCCCGCCGTATTTCGCAATACAGTCGCGCCAGATCTCGGTGATGCGGTCAATGTCCGCCTGCGCGCCCTGCCAGACCTTAAAGCCCGGATAGTCGGCCTTCACGTTCATCGGCAGCGCCGAGCGGAGGTTCGCAAAACCCGAATGCATTTCGCCGGAAATCGCGCGGCAATGCGCGCGTGCAGCCGGATCTTGCGGCAGCAGTCCCGCGCCGGGCTTTGTCTCATGCAGATATTCGCCGATCGCGAGCGTGTCCCACACTTTTACGCTGCCGTTCTCAAGCGAAGGTACGAGAAAAGATGGCGACAAAAGCAGCAGTTCTGCGCGGGCAGAAGGGTCATCGGCGGAAACCGCGTGCTCGACGAAGTCGATTCCGGAGATTTTGCACAATAACCAGCCACGCAACGACCACGCGCCGTAGTTTTTGCTCGCAATCGTAAGCCGCGCCCCAGCCATAAAGACCCCCTCGGGCGCGAAAGGAACTTGTCCACGCGCCTCCGCGTTAGACCGAAGTTCACTATCGCACCGCAGCAAAGAATCCGCTAGCCTGTTGCAGTGCCTAAATGGCTGGGCAGCAGAGCTGGGGCTGAATGATTTATTCCGGGTATCAGGCGCAGCACGACCTGATGGAGCCTTGGCGCTCTTTCTCCGAGCAGGCGATGGCCAATGTGCGCGGCATCGTCACGGGCATGAACGGCTACGCCGGGCATACACCCTTCGGTGCGATCGCCGCAGGCTTCGAGATGATCTCTCGCGCGAAGCTGACGCATGCGCGGCCCGCGTTCGGCATCGATAGCGTGAGGGTCGGCAACCGCGAAGTTGCAGTGATCGAGCAGCCGGCGATGCAGACGCCCTTCGGTACGCTCCTGCATTTCAAGAAGGATATCGACAGCGCGCAGCCGCGCGTAATGGTGGTAGCGCCGCTCTCCGGGCATTTCGCGACGCTTCTGCGCGAAACCGTGCGCACGCTGCTCTCCGACCACGACGTCTTCATCACCGACTGGCACAATGCGCGTGATATTCCGGTGTCCGCCGGCCGCTTCGGCTTCGACGAATATGTCGATCACATGATCCGTTTCCTTCAGGCGATCGGCCCCGGTGCGCATGTGGTCGCCGTCTGCCAGCCTTGTGTCGCGGCGCTGGTCGCGACCGCGGTCATGGCGAAGAACGGCATGAAGGCGCAGCCGAAAAGTCTGACGCTCATGGCAGGCCCCATCGACTGCCGCGTAAACCCGACCAAGGTGAACGATCTCGCGACCGGCAAGCCGATCGAGTGGTTCGAGCAGAACCTGATTGCGGTGGTGCCGCCACAGCACAAGGGCGCGGGCCGCCACGTCTATCCCGGCTTCGTGCAGCTTTCGGCCTTCATGGCGATGAACATGGACCGCCACGTCAAGGCGCACATGGATCTGTTCCAGAATCTCGCGCGCGGCGAATTCGAGAAGGCGAAACAGACCAAGGATTTCTACGACGAATATTTCGCAGTCCTCGATCTCACCGCGGAGTTTTATCTCGAAACCGTGCAGTGGGTGTTTCAGGAGTATCGTCTCCCGAAGGGCGAACTGAAATTCCAGGGCGAACTCGTGGAGCCGAAAGCGATCCGGAAGACTTCGCTGCTCACCATAGAAGGCGAGCGCGACGACATCTGCGCGATGGGACAGACGCTCGCAGCACAGGACCTTTGCACCGGCATTCGTCCACACCGGAAACGCCACCACATGCAGGCAGGCGTCGGCCATTACGGCGTCTTCTCCGGCAAGAAGTGGAACGGCCAGATTTATCCGATTGTCCGGAACACGATCCTCGCCGCAGAGTAGCGGCCGAGGTTCTGCGTGTTTTCAATTGTCATCTTCGTGCTGACTGCGCTCTGCGAGATCGCGGGCTGCTTCGCGTTCTGGGCGTGGCTTCGGCTCGGTAAGTCTGTGCTCTGGCTCATTCCCGGCACGCTGGCGCTGGTCGCCTTCGCCTGGCTCCTCACCTATGTCGAGAGTGACGCGGCGGGCCGCACCTACGCGGCCTATGGCGGGGTCTATATCGTCGCCTCGCTCCTGTGGCTCTGGACCATCGAAGGCGCGCGTCCCGACCGCTGGGACGTCCTCGGCGGCGCGGTTTGCCTGATCGGGGCGGCAATCATCCTGTTCGGGCCCCGGGCCGCCGCAGCTTAAAAAATCTGATTCGCCGGTTTCACGACTCAGATAGATTGCCGCGTCATGACGGCGGGCCATACCCAGACAGACGTGCTTTCGCGCGTGCGGCGCGAGCAACGCATGCGCGGGAAGACCTCGACGTTTTCCGGCTTCCGGATCGTGCTCGGTGCGACTGCGATCACGGTCGCGATGCTTCTCGCGGCCTTCGGCGCGATCGGACTGCTCCTGAAAGCCAGAGCGCCGCAGCAGCCGATCGCGAGCCGGTTCGATCCCATGCCGCCGGTCTTGCAGCAGTCGGAAACACCCACCGAAGCCCCGATTGATCGTGCGGCCACTTCCACGCACGAAAAGACGCCCGAGCCGGAGGAAGTTGAGAATAAGGACGGCATCGAGAAGAAGGCGGTGAAGGCACTTCGCGTCGTGGCGCCGCCTGTGCCACCGGCTGAGCAAAACAATGTTGTCGCGCAGGACAAAAAGTCCACTACCGAGCCCGAAGTAACGGGAACGGTTCCGCAACAGCGCGTGGAACCGCAGCCGCAGGTCCGCAAGCAAAACCCCGTGCGCCGCCCGCCGCCGGAATCGCAGAGCGACAATCCGTTATTCGAACTCTTCGGCATCAAAAAGTACCGCTGAGCTTTCGTTCGCGGGGTTCCGTCAGGAACCAAGTCATTTCTCTCGTGTTGCCGCCCAGGGAGGGCTTCAAGGGAGAAACGAACATGCGTCTCGCTATCGCTGGAACGATCCTCGCTTTCGCCGTTACCGCCGCCTCCGCACAGGCCCCGAAGATCGAAGGCAACAAAGCCTTCTGCCTGAAGGGAACCGACGGCATCGTCTGCAACTACGAAACCATGGCCGCCTGTCAGAAGGGTGCCAAGGAGAAGTCGCAGGGCGGAACCGCGGCCGGCACCTGCGTCAGCCGCACGGAAGCGCGCTAACGCCGAAACCAGGACGGGAGTTGCTGCGGCAACTCCCGCTTCCGCTCTCAGATTTTCCGGTCTCTAGAACTTTGTGGTGAAGGTAATCAGCCAGTCCGGCATCAGGTCGACCAGGGCAGCCTCGAGCACCCGGTCGATGCCGCTGAGCATCAGGATGCCGACCAGGAGAAAAGCGCCGCCCGCAATTTTCTTTGCATAGGGTGCTATCCGGCTTATGCCGCCGCTGCGTGCAGCAAGCGAACGGGCGCCGATCGCGACGAGAAACAGCACGAGCGCCGCGCCCAGCGCGAACGCCGTCATGCGTGCGGCTGCAGTGAGATATCCGCCCGCTTCCGCTGCAAGTGAAAGTGCGGCGCCGACGGACGGGCCTGAGCAGGGCGCCCAGATTGCGCCGAGCAGGATGCCGACCAGAAACTGCCCGGCAATTCCGTAGTTGCTTGCCCGGGCGGCGAGATTTGCGCCGGCAGCGCCGACGGGCGCGACGAGATTGGAGAAGCGCCGCTCCAGTGCGGGGATCAGCAGCACGGCACCGAAAACGATCAGGAGCACGGATACCGCGATCCGCAGCGTGTTCTCGCCGATGCCGAACAATGCGCCGGTCGCGTTGACAAGAACACCGAGCGTCGCGAATCCGGCGACGAGCCCCGCGAGCAGGGCGGCGGCGCCGAGTCTTCCGTTGGCGAATGCCGCGGCCACCACGATCGGCAGCAGCGGCAGGATGCACGGGTTGATTACGGTCAGCGTACCGGCGAAGAACGCAAGTAAGATTGCGGTCATCCGCCGGCCTTCACCGCTTGTTCGAGCAGCGCACGGATTTGCGCGGCGTCGGTTATCCAGTTTAGACGGCCGATTTCCTTCCCGCCGGCGAAAACGATGATGATGCTGCGCGTAGCGGCTTTCATCGGCTCAAGAGCATCGCGGTGAGTGCCCGGGTTAGCCCGCAACATTGTCACCTTGGAAAATTTCGAATCTTTCTGAAGTCCTTCCAGAACATTCGATTGCGTCCGACAAGTCGGGCACCACCATTCGTGCGTATGGACCACCACGGTGGCATTCGATTTCACGAGCGCATCGAATTTCGCTTTGTCGAAGGTGGCAAAATCAGCGAGCGACGCCGTCGTAAGTGCTACGAGCGCCATAGCGGCGAAAATTATTCTGCGCATGTCAGGGCTCCGTCCTCAGGGTAATGCCCATTCGAGGACTTCCTCGATACGGGCGGGGTCGGTGTCGTAGGAAAGGCGCGCGACTTCCTTGCCCGCTTTGAAGACGACAATCGTCGATTGCCGCACGATCTTGTAGTCGGAGAGAAACGCTTTATCGCGGTCGAAGTTGACGCGGATTGCGCGGACGTTTTTGTAGGCTGCGCCCTTCAGCACGCGCTCCATTACCGGAATCTGGGCCCGGCAGACCGGGCACCAGTCGGCGTGCACGTGGACAACGACCGGTACGCCGGACGCGAGCAGCTTTCTGAAACCGCCAGCTTCATAGTTGGCGAAGCCCGATGCGAAAGCGCTGCTGAAGAGGCCCGGCATGAGCAATCCCGCAAGAAGCAGGGCCGAAAAGGTTCTTCGCTTCATTCACTGACACCTTTGGAGCATGGCTAAGGGCTCGTTACTGGATAACCCGGAAGCGCGGCAGAAGGCAGGCTCTATCGGCGGGCCGGGATCACAAAGTCGCGAGCCCCAAGGGCTTGCTTGGTTAATCCGGCATTTTCCATTTCCTCCAATTTTAGCGGCAGTTGTAACGGTATAGTGGAGGCTGCTGGCTACATTCCGCCCGGGAGTTGGACGATGAAGTCCACAAAATAAGGGGGCGAAGTTGCTCGCCGGAATGCGCGGAAAGCTTTGGGCGCTCGAAGACCGCTTGTCGGTTCGCGAGCAGATTGCGCTCGCCACGGCAGGACTTTGCCTGTTCGTGTCTTTCGCGATCGCTTTCGGCGCAGCCTATGTCGGCCGCGAAGAGGCGACCCGGCTCATCAGCCGCGAAATGATCCAGGTTTCGGAAACGGCTGCCGACCGCATGGATCGCCATTTCCAGAACATCTATCATCGTGTCCGCTCCTACACGACCTTCGATCTCATTCGTGCCGCGGTCTCGACCGACGCGACCAAGTTGCGTCCCAACTTCGATCGTCTGAATGCCAGCTTCCCCGACTACAACTGGCTGGCGTTTGTTTCGAAAGAGGGCGTCGTCGTTGCCGCATCAGAAGGTCATCGCCAGGGTGAATCAGTTGCGCACGAGGGGTGGTTTCTGAGAGGTTTGCAGGGGCCGGCAATCGAGGATTCTCCTGATCTCGTGGCTCTCACGGCGGCGGTCGCGAGCGGCACTGAAATTCCTGTCTCCTTCGTCAAGTTTGCGTTCCCGGTTTTTAGTTTAAGCAACGAGCTGGCTGGTGTTCTGGTCGCCTCGATCCACTGGGGCGAGATCGAGGAAATCCGCCGCGCGATGGAATCGAACGGCGATCAAATCATTGTTGTCTCGCGCTCGGGCGAGGTGCTGCTCGGCTCCAGGGCACTCCGCACGCATTATCCTTCCGCACAGATCGAGAGCCTGCGCCGCTCGCATCATGGCGTGTTTGTGGACCGTGGACCGGGCGGAGACGTGCTTTCCGGATATGCTCTGATGGACGGACATCGCGATTACCCCGGGATGGGCTGGGGAGTGATCGCTCGCCGCAACGGCGAAGTGGCGTTTTCAGCGACGTATCAGATGTTCTGGATGATCGTCGGTATCGGGACGGTCGTTGCGGTCCTCGGTATCCTGCTCGCCGGCGCGATCGCAAACCGAATTTCCGGCCCGATCCAGGAACTGACGGATGCCGCAGACCGTATCGGCCGCGAGAACGGTGCGATGAGCCTTCCGCGTCTTCGCGGCTCGTCCGAAGTGATTCATCTTTCGACCTCTCTGCGTTCGCTGCTGCTTCGTATCGGCTTCGTTGAGCGTATGACGCAGGAGGCCGAAGCCAAGGCCGCCGAAGATGCGCGCAAATTTGCGAGCGACATTGCGAGCCTTCGCAAGCTCGCGGAGACGGATCCGCTCACGAACCTGATGAACCGCCGCGCTTTCATGGACGCCGCTGCCGATGCGATGCGCTACTATCAGCGCTATAGCCGCGCGATCGCGACGCTGGTCGTGGACATCGATCACTTCAAGCATGTCAATGACCGTCATGGCCATGCCGCCGGCGACGCCGTGATCCGCCGCATCGGCGAATTGATCGCGCAGACACTGCGCGAAACCGACAAGGTCGCCCGCTTCGGCGGAGAGGAATTCGTCGTCCTGCTGCGCGAAGTGACCGAGCGCGAAGCGCACGAGCTTGCAGAGCGCATCCGGTTCGTGATCGCCGAGAGCATCATCCCGTTCGACGGCAATCAGCTCAGCGTAACCGTAAGCATCGGCTGTGCCGCGATCACGAGCCACGACCGCGACGTCGAGGAACTGATCGAGCGGGCAGACCGGGCGCTCTATGCGGCGAAGGCCGGAGGCCGCAACTGTGTCCGTCTTGCGCCGCCGCCGGCGCCTCCGAAAGTCCGCGCCGCCTGAGACGGCAACCCTCGTACTTTTGCTCGAATCTGCGCTAGGCTGCCTTGCAGGCAATTCGCCCGGGGGAGTTCTGCATGTCTACCGGATTGATGGTCACGCTCGGCATCGTCGGCGTGCTCGTTCTATATGTTATCTTTGTCTATAACGGCCTCGTCGCGCTTCGCCAGCGCGCCAATCAGGCCTATGCCGATATCGACGTGCAGCTCAAGCAGCGGCACGATCTGATCCCGAATCTTGTCGAGACCGTAAAAGGCTACGCGGCCCACGAGCGCTCGACCTTCGAAGCTGTGATTCAGGCGCGAAACCAGGCCATCGCCGCCAAGGGTCCTGCGCAGGCCGCGCAGGCCGAGAACATGCTCACCAAAGCGCTGGGCGGGTTGTTTGCGCTCGCCGAGGCCTATCCGGACCTCAAGGCGAACACGAACTTCCAGCAGTTGCAGACCGAGCTTTCCGATATCGAAAACAAGCTCGCTGCCGCTCGCCGCTTCTTCAACAACGCGGTCCAGGAATACAACACCGCGATCGAGCAGCTTCCGGCGGCACTTTTCGCCGGTGCACTCGGCTTCCGTCACCGCGAATTCTTCGATGTGGGCGATGCGCGCCCGCAGCTCGAAGTCGCGCCCAACGTGAAGTTCTGATTACGTACGAATGTTAGTTTGCGGCCCGGCGGGAAGCCGGGCCGCTTCACCTTGCCGGAGGTTGCGGACGATGGCCGCCTACGGGCTTTACACGCAAATCCGTAACAATCGCGTCCGCTCGGTCTTTCTGATCGCCGGACTGTTTTTCCTCGTCTATCTGCTGACTTTCGCAGGCGCGCTGATCTTCCGCGCCTATGTGATGAACGACGCGCCGCTCGACTGGATTCTGCTCTTTGCCTGGCGCGATATGCTCTACGCGATCCCCTTTGCCACGGCCGGCGCGGTGATCTGGCTTCTGATCGCCTATCGCTTCCATCAGGCGATGATTGACCGCCAGACCGGCGCGCATGGCGTCACCCGGCGGGAGGAGCCGAAGCTCTATAACCTCCTCGAGAACCTTTGCATCTCGCGCGGCATTCCGATGCCGAAGCTGAAGATCACCGAAGACACGGCGCTGAACGCCTATGCGACGGGACTGAACCAGCGGCAGTACACGATCGCCGTCACGCGCGGCCTTGTTCAGCATCTGAACGATCAGGAAATCGAAGCCGTGCTCGCGCATGAACTGACCCATATCCGCAACGGCGACGTGCGGATTCTCGTGATCGCGGTCGTCATGGCAGGCATCATTTCTTTCGTCGGCGAGCTTACCTTCCGCTTCATGTTCAGGTCGCGGCCCAGCGGCGGCACGACATGGCGCTCGAGTTCGTCGGGAAACCGCAAGGGCGGAGGCGGCGCCTTCGTCGCGATCCTGATCGCGCTTGCGCTGATTGCGCTGGCCTGGATTCTTTCGATCGTCATCCGGTTCTCGCTGTCTCGTTCCCGCGAGTATTTGGCTGACGCCGGCGCGGTGGAACTGACGAAGAACCCCGATGCCATGATCATGGCGCTTCGCAAGATCGAAAACCGGGGCGAATTGCGAACCGCGACCTCGTCAGTGATGGAAATGTGTTTCGACAATCCGCACTCGGGGTTTTCGGATCTGTTTTCGACGCATCCCGCGATCGAAAAGCGCATCGACGCTCTTGTCCGCACGGCGGGCGGGCGCGATCCGGGTCCGCTGACTTTGCCGGAGCCCGGAAGCTTCACGCCTGCGATTGCCGATGAGACGGCGGAGCAGGCGGCTCCTGCGCCCGGTCCCTGGGAGCGTCGTGTCGAACCGCCGGAAACGCCCGGCGAAGGCAGACCCAATCCTTGGCGCAGCTAAACGCTGCTCAACGCCTTCAGCCGCCGCAGCACGATGACGATTTCTTCCCGGGAACAGGCGATTGCTCCATGCGCGATCGCGCGTCGGCGCTCGAAGGCGGTGATGTCGTAATGCGCATGCGCGGTCTTGGGCGGGCCTTGATAGACGAGACGGGGAATGCCCAGCCCGGCCGCAAAGCGATGCAGTTCGTGCTCGTGGTCGGCAACTAAATGCGCCCAGCGCATTCCCTGCCAATGCCAGATCGGATCGTCCACATAGACCGCCATGCCCCTTCCTAGCGCGCGGACGGGCTGGGAACCAAAGGTCGGAAAGAGGGTTATGTCCCGGCAGGGGTGACGCGCGGCTCGCGCGTCGTCCGGAGAAGGGACGAAGCCATGCGCCGCACCAATGCGTTGCCCGACATGCTGGTCGATTTCACGCTGATCGCGAGCCTCGCGACGGCGGGCATGCTGATCGTTTTCGTTCTGCTCTACGTAACCACGGCGCTCGGCGCCATCGATCCGCTATTGCTTTGATTGATTGCCGGCCGTGACGGTCGTCTCGTTCACTTCCCACTCGAACGGGAAGTAGAACGTATGCGCGCCGATCCGCACCATCTTGCGCATCTTCTTCGCCCAGTACGGCGAAACGTAATAGGCGTGATAGTGCGTCGCCTTGCCGACATCGTTGAGATAGCCCTTGCCGTCGAGCGCTTCGTTGGCAAGCCGGTTCGCAAGCTCCCAATGCGGCTTTGAGTGGACGATGTCGGGAATCCCGTCGCAGGCGAAGGTGAACTGGCACGCCAGATGGCGGTGCTTGTTCTGATAGACCACGCCGCAGATATCGTTCGGGTAATAGCCCGAGAATGCGCGGTTCACGACGACCTGCGCCACCGCCATCTGCCCCCGCTCCGGTTCGGAGCGCGCCTCGAAGTAGATTGCTTCCGCGAGACACTTGACCGCTTTCACGCGCGTGACCGGGTTCAAGGCGAGCCGCTCCGCGGGCGTAAGCTTGCGTGTCGCATGCAGCGGCGCATTCGGCGACGTGTCCGGCACGACACCCGGCGCGACATACTGCCGGTGCTTGAACGCGCCGGGCGGCGACACGTCGGAACCCGGATCGAACAAGAGGCTGTTCATCTGGAAGAGTGCCGCCGGGTTCTCGGCAAGCCGTCCCGGCATGTAGGCAAGGTTTCCGGGCCGGTCGGCACGAGCCTCGCCTTCGAAGTTGAAGATCTCCGGTGTCGCCGGATCGTCCGGCGCGCGCGGCTCGAGTTCCAGCGAGAGCGAGTTCTCGTATCTCGAGAGCGCGACCGGTGCGCGGTTGGTTTCGATCTGATCCGTTTTCTTGCCGCGGTCGATCGCGGCAGAAATCGCTTTTTCCGCGGGCGGAATCGATCCGGTGATGTCGTGGTCGAGGCGCGGCGACGGCTGGAAGGGAGATTCCGGAAGCGCAAACAGATTGTGCGCCGGCAAGGACAGGGTCGCGGTTTTCAGCGAGGAAAGCGCGCCCTTCATCAGATGCGCGCGCGCGGGCTCCGCGACGTTCGCCTCTTTTTCGAGGAGACTTCCGATGTCCTGGAAGGCGGCCTGCTGGGTACCGAACAGGAGCAGCGCGGGCGCAAGCGCCAAACGCAAATATCCCGGCCGCTTTCGCGGCACCCTGCGGCTACGCATGACAACCTACACAACGCTTACGCTACAAAGCGGAGTTATCGCGTAATCAGGGTTACCTGCGGGTTAACAGGAAAAGCCGCGTTTTAAGCTCCAGTCCGAGCAGGCGCTCACGGCTGAACGGTCCTTGTCCTGAGATCCTGATCTCGCGCGCGGCAGCGACACCTTCGCTACCGAAGCGCGCCCGGATCGCTTCCGCGATCCATTCGCCTTCCTGTTCGCTTCGCCTGACGTTTAGCCGTCCGGCTTCGGAAAGATGCGCGAGATGGTTCACGATCGCTTCATCGAGCTGGTCGAGACCTTCGCCGGTGGTTGCCGAAATCATCAGCACCGGGGCGAGCCACGAGCCGCCGCGTTCCATCAGTCCGAGCGCGCCTTCGACATCCGCCCGCGCCCGGCGGGCCGCGGCGCCCTGATCCGCTTTGGTGACGGCGACCACATCGGGAAGCTCCATCACGCCGGCTTTCATGAATTGCAGCGCGTCGCCCGCTCCCGGCTGCACGCAGAGCAGCACCGTGTCGGCAATTGCGCCGATGTCTGATTCCGACTGCCCGACACCGACCGTTTCCACGATGACTCGGTCGTAGAGCGCGCGCATCAATACGGCGGCGGCGATGGTTTCGTTGGAAATTCCGCCGAGCCGGTCGCGCGCCGCCATCGAGCGGACGAACACGCCCTTGTCGCCGGGGTCCGTCGTCATGCGGGCGCGGTCGCCGAGCAACGCGCCGCCGGTCGCCTTGGAGGAGGGATCGACCGCAATCACCGCGATGGTCTTATTCGCAGCGCGCGCCCGCGCGATCATCGCATTGATGAGCGTGGATTTCCCGACGCCGGGCGTGCCGGTGAGGCCGAGAATATATCCCTTCGGCTTCGCACAGGCTTCGTCGAGGAGGTGCGCGAGCGCTTCGGAGTTTGCTTCGGTCTCGATGGCGGCCAACGCGGCCGCGAGCGCAGCCTTGCCGCCTTCACGCAATTCCTTGAGCGAAGGCACGCCCATCGCTGCTCTTATGCCTCGCTCACGAGGTCTTTGCCGAGCGCCGCCTGTGCCGCGGCGAGCCGCGCAATCGGTACGCGGAACGGCGAACAGGAAACGTAATCGAGGCCTGCCTCGTGACAGAAGGCGACCGAGGCCGGATCGCCGCCGTGTTCGCCGCAGATGCCGAGTTTGATATCCGGCCGCGATCTCCTGCCGCGCTCGACACCGATCTTCACGAGTTCGCCGACCCCGCCGCGATCGATCGAGACGAAAGGATCGATCGGGATGATGCCCTTCGCGAGATAAGTGTTCAGGAAAATCGCCGCGTCGTCGCGCGAAATACCGAACGTAGTCTGCGTCAGATCGTTGGTGCCGAAAGAGAAGAATTCCGCGGTCTGCGCGATTTCTTCCGCGCGCAGGCAGGCGCGCGGCAGTTCGATCATGGTGCCGACCTGATACTCGATCTTGCTTTTCGTTTCCGCCATCACGGCCTGCGCCATCGCGTCGATGCGCGCTTTCACGAGATCGAACTCGGCTTTGGTCGTGATCAGCGGCACCATGACTTCCGGCACGACCGGTGCGCCGGTGGTCTTGCCCGCGTGCACCGCGGCTTCGAAAATTGCGCGTGCCTGCATCTCCGCGATTTCTGGAAACGCGATGGCGAGACGGCAGCCGCGGAAGCCGAGCATCGGGTTGAACTCCGAAAGCTCCCCCTTGCGCGCGGCAAGCCGCTTTACGTCTGTGCCGAGCGCGGCCGCCACTTCCGCCATGTCCTTGTCGGTATGCGGCAAGAATTCGTGCAGCGGCGGATCGAGCAACCGGATCGTGACCGGCAGTCCCTTCATGGTCTCGAACAGCGCGATGAAGTCCGAGCGCTGCGCGGGCAAAAGCTTGTCGAGCGCCCGGCGGCGGCTTTTCTCGTCGTCGGCCAGAATCATCTCGCGCACCGCGAGAATGCGGTCTTCGTCGAAGAACATGTGCTCGGTGCGGCAGAGGCCGATGCCTTCGGCGCCGAAGCTGCGCGCGGCTTTCGCGTCGGCAGGCGTATCGGCGTTCGCGCGCACGCCGAGCTTGCGGACCTTGTCGGCCCATTCCATCAGCATCGCGAACTCGCCGGTGAGCTCCGGCTCGATCATCGCGACGCGGCCGGAAAGCACCTGGCCCTGTGCGCCGTCGATGGTAATCACATCGCCCGCTTTCAGCGTGACCGGGCCGACGCTCATGGTTTTTGCGGCATAATCAATGCGGATCGAGCCCGCGCCGGATACGCACGGCTTTCCCATGCCGCGCGCGACGACCGCGGCATGCGAGGTCATGCCGCCGCGCGTGGTGAGAATCCCTTCCGCCGCATGCATGCCGTGAATGTCTTCCGGCGAAGTCTCAACGCGAACGAGAATAACTTTGCGGCCCGAGCCCTTCGCGCTTTCCGCTTCGTCTGCTGAGAACACGATCTCGCCTGACGCCGCACCCGGCGAAGCGGGAAGGCCGGTCGCCACGATCTTGCGCTCGGCTTTCGGATCGATGGTCGGATGCAGCAACTGGTCGAGCGCGCCGGCCTCGATGCGGTTGATCGCCTGTTCTTTGGTGATTACGCCTTCATTCGCCATCTCGACGGCGATGCGGAGCGAAGCCTTGGCCGTGCGCTTGCCGGAGCGTGTCTGCAACATCCACAGTTTCGATTTTTCGACCGTGAACTCGATGTCCTGCATGTCGGCGTAGTGCTTCTCGAGCTTCGCGAAGACGTCTTTGAGTTCCGCGAAGGTCTGCGGCATCACTTCTTCCAGCGAGGGCTTTTCGGAATGAGCTTCTTCGCGCGCGATCTTCGTCAGATTCTGCGGCGTGCGGATGCCGGCGACGACGTCTTCGCCCTGGGCGTTCACGAGGAACTCGCCGTAAAACTCTTTCTTGCCGGTCGATGGATTGCGCGTGAAGGCGACGCCAGTCGCCGAGTCCTCGCCCATGTTGCCGAACACCATCGCCTGCACGTTGACGGCCGTGCCCCACGACTCGGGGATTCCATGCAGGCGGCGGTAGGTGACCGCGCGTGCGTTCATCCACGAGCCGAATACGGCACCGATCGCGCCCCAGAGCTGCTCGTGCGGGTCCTGCGGAAACGGCTTGCCGTATTCTTCCTGTACGCGGGTCTTGTAGCGCTTCACGATCTCGATCCAGTCGCCGGCATCGAGATCGGTGTCGAGTACGAAGCCCTTCTGGTCCTTGTAGTCTTCGAGGATGTCTTCGAAGTTGTGGTGATCGACGTCGAGCACCACGTTCGAATACATCTGTATGAAACGGCGATAGGAATCGTAGGCGAAGCGCTTGTCGTTCGCGGATTTTGCCAGCGCTTCCGCGGTTTTGTCGTTGAGCCCGAGGTTCAAGACCGTATCCATCATGCCCGGCATCGAGGCGCGCGCGCCGGAGCGCACGGAGACGAGTAACGGGTCTGCATCGCTGCCGAATTTGCGGCCCGTGATTTCCTCGACGCCGGCGAGCGCCTGCTCGACTTCGGCCTTCAGTCCGTCGGGATAAGTGCTCTTGTTGGAATAGTAGTGGACGCAGGCTTCGGTGGTGATGGTGAAGCCGGGCGGTACCGGCAGCCCCAGGTTCGACATTTCGGCGAGGTTGGCGCCCTTACCGCCGAGTAACTCCTTCATTCCGCTTTTGCCCTCAGCCTTGCCGTCGCCGAAGCTGTAAACCCATTTCGTCATGCGGAATTACCAAGCATTGTTTCGCGAGGCGGAAGGCTTAACTCCTGGCGCGGTGCACCGCAACAGTATCACTCGCAATGCACAGAAGCGTCATGGTGTAACCGCTGGAATCGGGTCAAGGTTCAGGATGCCGCCCGTCAGGGGCGCATTTATTGAGAGGCAGACAATGAAACTGAACGCACCGACGAAGATCATCTTTCTGATTTCGCTGCTTTTGGTGGCGCTCGCGGTGATCAGCCGCTTCACGCCAATTCCCTACATTTCGCAGTATCAATTCTGGGTCGCGATCGTCGGCTACCTCGTGCTGGTAGCGGGCGTGACGATGAAGGGTATTTGAAGAAAAATTCGTTGCAAACGAAACGGGCGGCCGCGAGGCCGCCCGTTTTGCTTTTCACCGCAAGAGACCCGTGATCCCCACGATGATGAGATAGATCGCGACGATGAAGTTCAGAAGCCGCGGTACGATCAGAATGAGAATTCCGGCAATCAGCGCGATGATCGGCTGCAGCTGGATCAAGTTGACGGTCATGGAAGGTCTCCGGAGAAACGTCCGCGAGGGGGACGGCCGGACACAACGTGCGAGGCGGCAAAAAGTTTCAACGCAACAGGCAGCCGCAATCGCGGTCTATTGGCGGCGATAGTAGCCGTCAGCCCTCGATACGCGAGAAATCCGCGACCTGACGGGTCGCTTCGCGGATCCGGTTCAGGAGCTTCAAACGGTTCTCGCGCACCGTCTTGTCGTCGGCGTTTACGATTACCTTGTCGAAGAACGCATCGACAGGCGCGCGGAGTTTCGCCATCACGCGCATCGCAGCTTCGAAGTCTTCGCCTTTCAGCGCGTTCGCGAGTTCGGACTCAGCGGTCTTGATCGCGCTCGCGAGCGCCTTTTCTTCCGGTGCGGAGAGCTTCGCGGCGTCCGGCTCGCCGGAGTACTTCTTGCCGTCCTTCTTTTCTTCGATCGAAAGAATGTTCGCCGCGCGCTTGTAGCCAGCAAGCAGGTTCTTGCCGTCTTCGGTGTCGAGGAATTTGCCGAGTGCTTCGACGCGTCGCGCGATCAGCACGAGGTCGTCCTGTCCTCCGAGCGCGAAAACGGCATCGACGAGATCGTGCCGCGCACCGGCATCGCGCAGGAAAACTTTCAGGCGGTCGCCGAAGAAGCCGAGGAGGTCCTCCTCCGGCGAGATGCTCGGGGCGTCCTTGACGTTCTTCTGCTCGGTCATTTTCGGCAATGCCGCGAGCGCTTTGCGGAAGATTGCAAGCAGCGGCAACCTCAGTTTGTTGTCGAGTACGATACGGATCACGCCAAGTGCCGCGCGGCGCAGCGCATAGGGATCCTTGGAGCCGGTCGGCTTCTCGTCGATCGCCCAGAAGCCTGCGAGCGTGTCGATCTTGTCCGCAAGCGCGACCGCGACGGAGACCGACGCGTTCGGCACGCGGTCGTTCGGACCCTGCGGCTTGTAGTGATCCTCGCACGCGGCGGCGATCTCCTTGTCGATCCCTTCGGCAAGCGCGTAATACTTGCCCATCAGGCCTTGCACTTCGGGAAATTCGCCGACGACTTCGGTGAGGAGATCGGCCTTTGCGAGACGCGCAGCTTGCTCGGTCTTTCCGGCATCCGCCTTCACGGCCGGCGCGAGTTCTTTCGCGAGCTTCGCGATTCTTCCGATCCGCGCGGCCTGCGTGCCGAGTTTCTCGTGGAAGGTGATCTGTTCGAATTTCGGCAGCCGCGCTTCCAGCTTCGTCTTGCGGTCGGTGTCCCAGAAGAACTTCGCGTCCGAGAGGCGCGCGCGGATTACGCGCGCATTGCCCGCCTTGATCGCCTCGCCGCCATCGGTCGCTTCGAGATTCGAAACCAGGATGAACTTGTTCGCGAGCGTGCCGGTCTTCGGATCGCGCAGCACGAAACATTTCTGATTGATGCGGATCGTGGCGCGGATCACTTCCTGCGGAATGTCGAGAAATGCCGCCTCGAACTCTCCCAGCAGCACGACCGGCCACTCGACGAGGCCCGCGACTTCCTCGAGCAGCGCTTCGTCCTCGACGAGTTCGAGCCCCTGCGCGAGCGCGATGTTCTTCGCGTCCGCGAGAATGATTTCCTTGCGGCGGTCGGCATCGAGCACGACCCGCGCGGCTTCGAGCTTGTGCGTGTAGTCTTCGAGCCGTTTCACGGCGATCTCGCCCGGCGACATCACGCGGTGTCCGCGCGTCGTGGCGCCGGACTTGATGCCGTCGATGTCGAACTGCACGACTTCCGGATCTTCCGTTTCCGGGCCGAAGGTGCAGATGATCGAGTGCAGCGGCCGCACCCAGATAAGATTGCCCGATCCCCAGCGCATCGATTTCGGCCAGGGGAACGAGCGCACGATCGATGGAATCAGTTCCGCGATCACGTCCTGCGTGGCGCGGCCCTTCTTCTCTGTGATCGCAGTATAGAAGTCGCCCTTCTTGTCGTTCTGGACTTTCGCTTCCGAGATCGACTTGAGGCCCGCGGCTTTCAGAAAGCCCTGGATCGCGCCATCGGGCGCGCCGACGCGCGGGCCTTTCTTTTCTTCCTTGAGGTCCGGCTGCTTGGCGGGGAGCCCATGAATGGAAAGCGCGAGCCGGCGCGGCGTGACGAAGGCCTTCGCGCCTTCATAGACGAGACCGCCGTTCACCAGCGCGTCGGTGACGAGCTTTTTCAGATTCTCCGCCGCCTGCCGTTGCATGCGGGCGGGAATTTCTTCGGAGAAAAGTTCTAGGAGAAGATCGGGCATGACGGGCTCTGGCGGGCTTTGCGCGAGTGCCTATCAAGCCTTCCCGCCATTGTCACCTGTAGCGTCACGCGGCGGCTGGCGCATCGGCACCAGATGAAATTTCCGGCAGTGCGGACAGCGCTCGTAGCGCTTGGTCAGAAGGTTCAGCGCGAAGAACGACCGCGGATAAATCTGGCCGCAGCCGGGGCAGGCGGCGCTCCCGAGAAAACCTTCGTGCGAACCGCCTTTGCCGAGATGGTTCACAAAGCCGAACATCGCGAGCGTGAAGGCCGCGACATAGATCACGAGAATGAGACCCCAATTCCCCTGGCCGAGGCCGAACAGGTTGATCTGCGAAAGGTAGATCGGAAAATTGAGCGCGAAGTGCAGCGCGATTCCGAGTAGCGCCGCCGGCCAGACCGGACGGCCTTCGGCGTAGCGCTTGAAGACGAGTGCGATCATCGCCCCGTGCAGGAAGCACACCATCAACCGCTCGGCGAGAAAGCCGTTGAAATAGTAGAACGGGAGGTTCGCGAACTGCGGAGCGCGCGCGAGCCGCTCGGCGATGAACCACAATTCGCCAATGCCGAACCCGAGACCGACAGCGATTGCGATGGCGATCGCGTTTTCCGGGTTCAGTTTCCTCCGCAGCGAAGGCAGCGCCAGCGAAAACCATTTCGCGGGTTCTTCGATCAGGGGAGCGTAGAACAGCGAGATCGCCGTCAGCCATGCGCCGGCGCCGAGCGATTGCGTAAGCAATTCGTGGAGCGGCATGCGGATGAAGTGGAATGCGACGGGCTGCGCCGGAAGCGCCGACAGAAATGCGAGAATGAGCAACCAGCGCGGCGCGCCGTTCGATAGATCACGGATCAACAAGCCGATGACGACGATCGCAAGAACCGTCGAGACGATGGCTGCGATCAGGATGCCCATACGGGCTTGTTCAGGCTTTCAGATCGGCGAGCTTCGCGACAATCGCGAAACGATCTGCGAGACCTGCGAGTGCCGCGCGGTGCAACGCGGCGGCGGGCAGCGCAGGCCCGCCGGTCGGATCGGGCAGGTCGCGGGTGGCGGCGGCATCGCTCACGACCGTCGTGCGGTAGCCAAGATCGAGTGCGGCGCGAACCGTGGACGAGATGCACATATGTGTCTGGAAACCGGCGACGATGAGCTGCTTCCGCCCGGTCTTCACAACGAGATCCTGCAAATTGGTCTGCGCGAACGCGTTCGGCAGCGGCTTTTCGACGATGGCTTCGCCGGGAGCGCTTGCCGCCTGCTCTGCGAGCTTGAAGGCATCCGCGCCGGGGTCGAACAATCCGCCCGCACGGCCCTTGTGCTGCACATGGATGACGGGCGCACCCGCCGCGCGCGCGGCCTTCAGCAGGATCGCGATGTTGTCGAGCGCGGGCGTGACGCCCACGAGCGGCAGCTTGCCGCTTACATATTCGTTCTGCGCGTCGATGATGACGATCACGCTTTCGGAGAACTTGCCGGGCTCCAGGGGCGCGCCGGCCATCTGCAGCAGAGTTTTAGGCGCGCTCATGCCCGGCCTCCCTCGGTTTTCAGCCAGGCGGCGCCGCAGGCTTTCGCAAGCTCGCGCACGCGCAGGATGTAACTTTGCCGCTCGGTGACGGAGATCACGCCGCGCGAGTCGAGAAGATTAAAAACGTGGCTCGCCTTGATGCACTGGTCGTAGGCGGGCAGCACCATCAGGTGTTCTTCGCCGCGGTCGCCGTCCGCGAGATATTTCTTGCAGGCGTTCTCCGCCATCTTGAATTGTTCGAACAGCATCGTCGTGTCGGCGTATTCGAAATTGTGCCGCGAATATTCCTTCTCGGCTTGCAGAAACACGTCGCCGTAGGTGACTTTCTTCTCGCCTTCCAGTCCGTTGAAGTTGAGGTCGTAGACGTTCTCGACACCCTGCACATACATCGCGAGACGCTCGAGACCGTAAGTAAGCTCGCCTGAGACCGGCGCGCATTCGAAGCCCGCGACCTGCTGGAAGTACGTGAACTGCGAAACTTCCATGCCGTCGCACCAGCATTCCCAGCCTAGCCCCCACGCGCCGAGCGTCGGGCTTTCCCAGTCGTCTTCGGCAAAGCGGATGTCGTGGACTTTCGCGTCGATGCCGATCGCAGCGAGCGATTGCAGATAGAGCTCCTGCAAATTCGGCGGCGAGGGCTTCAGGATCACCTGATATTGATAATAGTGCTGGAGCCGGTTCGGGTTCTCGCCATAGCGCCCGTCTTTTGGGCGGCGCGAAGGCTGGACGTAAGCGACGTTCCACGGCTTCGGCCCGAGTGCGCGCAAGGTCGTCGCCGGATGGAAGGTGCCCGCGCCCATCTCCATGTCGTAGGGCTGCAAAATCACGCAGCCCTGTTTCGCCCAGAAATTCTGGAGCGCGAGGATCAGGCCCTGAAACGAGCGGGTGGGCGATAGCGGATCGGTTTTGTCGAGCATTTCTGGCGCCGTTTGGAAATCGGCGGGACCCTAGGCAGGCGGCCTATCGAAAGCAAGCTACTCGTAGGAAAGCGCGACCACAGGGTCCATCTGCGCGGCTTTGCGTGCGGGCAGATAGCCGAACAGCAGGCCCGTGAGGAAAGCGCAGGAAAATGCGAGAACCGCGGGCAGCGGCGATAGCAGGATCGCGACGCCAAAACTTTGCACGATCAGCGCGACCGCAACGCCGAGCGCGACACCGACGAGCCCGCCGATGCCGCACACCACCAGCGCCTCGGTGTTGAATTGCAGGAGAATATTCTGCATCCGTGCCCCGGTCGCCATCCGCACGCCGATCTCGCGCGTGCGTTCGGTGACGGAAACCAGCATGATGTTCATGACGCCGATGCCGCCGACGAGCAGCGAAATCGCGGCGACGGAGGCGAGCAGGATCGTGAGCGTATCCTGTGTCGCGAGCGCGGTTTCCAGAATCGAGGACGTGTTGCGGATCTGAAAATCGACCACGCCGCGATGCCGCTCGGTCAGAAGCTTTTCGATCGCCGCTTCGGTTTCCTTGATCTCGTCGGAATCCCCGACCAGCACCGTGATCGATTGCAGGTAGCGTTTGCCGAACATGCGCATGTAGCCGGTCGAGAGCGGCATCACGACGATGTCGTCCTGATCGGTGCCCCAGGGCGTTGCGCCACGCGCGCCCAGCACGCCGACGATTTCGAACGGCACGTTCTTGACCAGAAGATATTTCCCGATCGGGCTGCCGCCGTCCGGAAACAGCGTGCGCGCGACCGTTTGCCCGAGCACGATCACGGGCGCGTAACCTTTTACGTCGTCATCGGAAATGAAGCTGCCTTCCGCGAGCGGCCAGTCGCGCGCCTGCGTGTAGCCGGGCCATCCACCCTGTACGAGCGTCTGGTAGTCGATGTTGCCGACGCGCACGGTCGCGCGGGTTGCACGTTCGGGCGAGACTGCCGCGACCGATGGCAACTCGGAGATTGCCATGGCATCTTCTTCCACCAGGGTCGCGATATCGCCGGAGCCGCGCACGCGAGCCGCACCGGGCCGCACCACGAGCAGGTTCGTGCCCATCGAAGAGATGCGCTCGAGCACTTGTTGCTTGGAGCCGTCGCCGATGGCGAGCATGGCCACGACCGCCGCGACACCGATCACGACGCCCAGCAGCGTGAGCGCCGTGCGAAACAGGTTCACGCGCATGGACTTCAGCGCCATCTTTGCCGCTTCGACGAGATCGGGCAGCCAGCGGTTGCGTGCTTTCAGGTCGAGGGAGAAGGCATGCGATTTTTTATGCGCTTGCCGCGCGCGCTTTTCGTCGAGTTTGACCTTGCCGTCGGCGATATGGATCGTGCGCTCGGCGTGTTTCGCAATCTCGGGATTGTGCGTGATGAGAATGACGGTGCGGCCTTCAGCGTGCAGTTCCTTCAGGAGCGCGAGCACTTCCTCTCCGGATCGCGTATCGAGTGCGCCGGTCGGCTCGTCTGCCAGAATCACTGGCGCTTCGTTCATGAGCGCGCGCGCGATCGAGACACGCTGCTGCTGACCGCCGGAAAGCTCGGTCGGGCGGTGTCCGGTGCGCTCGCCGAGGCCGAGGCGCGAAAGCAGTTGTTTCGCGCGCGCCGCGCGATCCGCTTTGGCGCGACCTGCATAGGCTGCGGGAATCTCGACGTTCTCGGAAGCCGTGATCTCAGGCAGCAAGTTGAAGCGCTGGAACACGAAGCCGAAGACCCGGCAGCGAAGTGCGGCGAGTTCGTCGGTGCTCAGCGTCGCAACGTCGATGCCCGCGACCCGGTAGGTTCCACTCGACGGGCGGTCCAGGCAGCCGATGATGTTCATCATCGTCGATTTACCCGAGCCCGACTGACCCATGATCGCGACGAACTCGCCAGTCTCGATGGTGAGTGACACCCCATCGAGCGCGCGGACAATCGTGGCGCCCTGACGGTAGTGTTTCGTAATGCCGTCGATTTCGATCAGCGGCGATTGCGGGGCCGGCGCGCGAGCATTTTGCGAAGTCCGTTTCTGGTACTGCGCCGCACTCATCTGATTCTGCCGCCGAAGCCGATGCCTTTTTGCTTCTGCTCGCCGGAGCGCTGGACTTGGCCGATCACGACCTGTTCGCCTTCCTTCAGGCCGCTTTTGACCTCGGTGAGGTTTCGGTCCTGCAAGCCGACGGCGATGCGCTTGTTCTTCACCTGACCGTTCTCGATCACGCGCACGAAGTAGACATCCTTCTCGCGCGGATGAGGACGTAAAGCCGCCGTCGGTGCGAGAATGACATCCTTCACCGAACCGAGCACGAAGAAGACCTGCGCGGTCATGTTCGTCATCAGCTCGCGTTCCTTGTTCGGAATGTCGATCAGCACGTTATAGAGAATGACGTCGTTGACGGTTTGCGGTGTCGGCAACACTTGCCGCACGGTCGCGCTGTAGCGCTTTTCGGGCATGCCGAGCGTCGTGAAGTAGACCGGCATTCCCGCGGTGACGCGCGGCACATCCGCTTCGGCGACCTGCGCCCATACGGTCATGACATCGAGGTCGGCGATGCGCGCGATGATCGGCGCAGTCTGGTTCGCGTTCAGCGTCTGTCCTTCGAAGGCGATCTGATCGACGATCACGCCGTCCTGCGGTGCGTGGATCTTCGTGTAACTCAGGTTCGCTTCGTCGCCCGCGAGCGTCGCCTCCATCTCCTTGATCTGGGCTTCGAAGGCGTCGATCTTGCCTTCGTTGATCTTCAGGTTCGCGGTTGCGAGTTGGAAGGAGTCCTTGCTGGCCGCGTTCGTGGAGTAGAGCGAACGAGCGCGCTCCTCGCGCGCCTGATCGAGCACGAGCTGCGCGCGTGCCTGGCTGAGTTGCGCTTTCAGATTCTCGATCTTCGCGCGGCCCGCAAGCACGCGCGTCTGGTACACCGTCGGGTCGATCTGCGCGATCAACTGGCCTTTCTTCACGGTGTCGCCGATTTCGACTTCCACCTTGCGGAGCTGGCCGGAAACCTGCGTGCCGACATCGACGAAAGTCTTCGGGCGGATTTGCGCGAGCGCGGTGACGGTCTTCTCGAGATTTCCCCTGATCACTGCCTGCGTGCGGTAGGAGGCGGCGGCGTTGCCGTCACCACCGAAAAAGAACCAGCCGAGCGCAGCCGCGAGCACGGCAATCAGCACAATGGACGCGAGCCAGCGCTTGTCTTTCAGTTGGGGAAAGCGCGAAGCGAGTCCGGAGAAATCGGGTCTTTGCAGCATGGCAGGCTACTGCTTTCGCGGACGGTAAGTACCGGTAGCGGGGTCGCGCTCCAGCTTGGCGATTTCGCCGTTCTCGTCAGAGCGTGTGCGCTCGAGGTCCTGGTTCGCTTTCTTCTCGGCCATCGACCAGAGCTTTGCGCCAATGACTGCACCCGCCGCACCGATCAGCCAGACAACAAGAGGAGGCATGAGCAGTTTCCTCGCGTGAAGTTCTAAAGTCCGTAGCGGCCCCAAAGCGCGCGTTCTTCGAGCGTGCCCAATACCGTCTTCGCCCAGTGGTCGGTGAGTATAGCCCCGGACATGCCGGGAATGCGACGCGAGAAGAATCCGCCCGGCGGGGCGATCAGCGGCGTTGCGACATGCTTGCCGAAGCGCTTCTGCAATGTGCCGCGGAGGTCGCCGATGCCGTCGATCAAGCCGTATTTCATCGCCTGTTCCGCGAGCCAGTATTCGCCGTTGAAAATCGTCTTGTCGGCGCCCTTGATGCGCTTGCCGCGGCTGTTCTTCACGAGCGCGATGAAGTCGCGGTGGATCGCCTGTTGCAGCGATTTCAGGCGGCGGATGTCTTCGGGCTTCGCGGGAAGAAAAGCGTCGAGCTGCCGCTTGTTGTCGCCGGCGGTGTAGACGCGCCGTTCGACGCCGATTTTCTTCAGCATCTTCTCGAAGCCGAAACTCGCGGAGACGACGCCGATGGAGCCGACGATGGAATAGTTGTCGGCAATGATCTCGTCTCCCGCGCAGGCGATCATGTAGCCGCCGCTTGCGGCTACGTCCTCGACGAAGACGATGACCTTCTTTCTGTTCTTCTCGGCGAGATGGCGGATGCGCCGATAAATCAGATGCGATTGCGCGGGTGCGCCGCCCGGCGAATTCACGATCAGCGCGATCGCTGCCGCTTTCCGGTACGAGAATGCCTTGTCGAGCTGCTTGGATACCGATGCGAGCGACATCGAAGACATCAGCGGAACCTGCATGCCGATCGCGCCGCTCAGGCGAACGACGGGCACGAGCGGACGCCTGCGGAACAGGCGGAAGAAAAATCCTTTGCGCTCGCCGCTTGCCATGCAATCAGTCTCCGAATATCGAAGCGCCGTCGCGAAGGATTCGTTCCGCGGCTGCGCTGGGTTTACCGTTACTGTCGTTGAGTGTGATGCCGGGCAGCATCTCGGCAGGTGTCTTTCGTCCTTTGATGGCCCGCACGATCAAACGGATCGCGGCCGATTCCGGTTTTGAAAATACCGGCAGCATCTGGATAGCACCGAAGCGGCCTTCCATCGACTTAAGGATCGGTAATGTCGCATCCGGCCGATGAATGATCGTTAAGCAGCCGCCGGTTTTCAAGTGCCGCGCCGCGCGCGTGATCCAGCGTTCGGCCGTCGAGGTGGAGGCGACATGCGCTTGCGCACGCAAGGAATCCGGCGAAGCTTTTAAAGCGTGCCCGTCGTTGAATGGCGGATTCATGATCGCCAGATCGTAGGCGTCCATCTGGAGCGGAAGATTTTCAGTCACATCGCCGCGAACGACTCTCACAGCATTGCCGAAACCGTTTCTGATCGCATTCTGCGACGACAATTCTGAAAGCTCGCCGTCGATCTCGACAAGCGTCACCTCCGACGCACGTTTTCGAGAAAGCAAAGCGAGACTTGCCGTTCCGACTCCGGCTCCAAGTTCGAGTGCCAAGGTGGATATTGGCGCGGCCGCCGCGAGTAAAATTGCATCGTGCCCGGCGCGATGGCCCAGGCTGGGCTGCAAGATTTTCAGCCGTCCGCCGAGAATAGCATCGTCGGTCGTGCCGCCGAGAATTGCGTCGTCGGTCGTTTCCATATCAACCCGATTTCAGCGCGTAGCCGTATCCGGCTTCCTCGAGTAATTTTTCCGCATCCTCTTTGTCGTCTTCCGCGACCAGCAGGCGCCGCGGCAGAAAGCCTAACGACCCTTCCATCACGCTCATGTTCTGATCGGCGACGTAGCAGGGAATCTCCGCGGACTTGAGCAGCGCTTCGATGGCGGTAATCAGAACGGCGTCGTTGGTGCGGACAAGCTCATGCATAAATCAGCGCGAATTCCCCGGTGCGGGATAAGAGAGATAGGTGAGCCGCTTCAATTCGCGCCGTCCGCGCGTGACGGTATCGAGGATAAGACCCGACATGAGCGACAGGAACGACAACAGCATCAGCGAAGTTGCAAGGATCGCGGTCGGCAGCCTCGGCACCAGCCCGGTTTCGAAGAAGGTCCGAAACACCGGAATTGCAATCGCGACCGAGAGCACAAAGAAGAAGAACGAGATGATCGAGAAAAACTGCATCGGCCGCTCGGTACGGAACAGCTTGCCGATGGTCCAGAGAATCCGGATGCCGTCGCGATACGTATTTAGCTTCGAAGCCGAACCTTCTGGCCGCGCATAATATGGCGTCTCGACTTCCGCGACGGGCATTCCGAGTTCGAGCGAATGCACGGTCAGTTCGGTTTCGATTTCAAAGCCGGTCGAAAGCGCCGGAAAAGATTTCACGAAGCGGCGCGAGAATACGCGATAGCCAGAAAGAATGTCGTTGAAGCTCTTGCCGAAGATGCGCTTCACGAATTCGGTAAGCACCCAGTTGCCGAAGCGGTGGCCGGGGCGATAGGCGGCCTTTTCCTGATCGACGCGGCTGCCTACCACCATGTCGAGTTTATCGGCGGCCAGCATGGCGATCATTTTTGGTGCGCTCGGCGCGTGGTAGGTCGCATCGCCGTCAATCATCACATAGACGTCTGCGTCAACGTCGCCGAACATGCGCCGCACGACATGGCCTTTACCTTGGCGCGTCTCGAGGCCAACGATCGCGCCGGCCTTCTTCGCCGCGGCGATGGTGCCGTCCTTCGAGTTGTTGTCATAGACATAGATATCCGCGCCGGGCAGGGCCGCGCGGAATTGCTTCACGACCGTGCCGATCGCCGCCTCTTCGTTGTAGCAGGGGACGATGACCGCGATCTTCAGCCCTTGCGGCAGACGGACGCGGGAAGCGCTTCTGGACTTGGCAGCGGACTTGGCTGTGGACCTGGCGGCAGTCCGGGTGAGCATCGAGTTCTCCAAAAAAATGGGCGCCCGGCGGCGCCTTTATCTATGCCGCAAGCGCATGCCGGGGGAAAGCGGCGGCGCCATGGCGGTTGCTTGGGGGCGGGGTACGCTCATAAGGTGCGGGAAACGGAGTGTTAATCGCGTGGCCGTCGTCCTGCCTTTTGAAGCGCCGGAACCTTCCATTGAACGTCTGAGCAGCCTCGTTCGTTCCGATCTCGGCAAGGTCAATGAATTGATTCTGAGCCGCACCGGCTCCGACGTGACCATGATCCCGGAGGTCGCGAACCACCTGATCTCGTCCGGCGGCAAGCGGCTGCGCCCGATGCTGACGCTCGCCACTGCCGTGCTCACCGGCTATCGCGGCACCGGCCATATCAATCTCGCGGCGTCCGTCGAATTCATGCACACCGCCACGCTCCTGCATGACGACGTCGTCGACGAGAGCGAGCTTCGCCGCGGCAAGCCGTCCGCGCGCATGGTCTGGGGCAACGAGGCGAGCGTGCTGGTCGGCGACTTCCTGCTCGGCCAGGCGTTTCGCATGATGGTCGAAGTCGGCAACCTCCGCGCGCTCGAAATTCTTTCGACCGCCGCGGCCGTGATCGCCGAAGGCGAAGTGATGCAGCTTGCCGCCGCGAAGAATCTCGACACCACTGAAGACGCCTATCTTGCGGTAATCCGTGCCAAAACCGCTGAACTGTTCGCTGCCGCCTGCGAAGTCGGCCCGGTGATCGCCGCGCGCCCGAAAGCCGAACAGGAAGCGGCGTGTTCGTTCGGCAACAATCTCGGCATCGCGTTCCAGCTCGTCGACGATGCGCTGGATTACGGCGGCAGCCGCGCCAAGATCGGCAAGAACGTCGGCGACGATTTCCGCGAAGGAAAGATCACACTGCCGGTCATTCTTGCGTTCCGGCGCGGAGCCGAGGGCGAGCGCGTGTTCTGGAAGAAGTGCATTCAGGCCGGCGAAATCGCCGAAGGCGATCTCGATCTCGCAATCGAGTTATTGAAGAAGCATCGTGCGCTAGAGGATACGGTCGAGCGCGCGCGCCACTACGGTGCGATTGCGAAAGATGCGCTTGCGATATTCCCGCCGTCGGAAGGCAAGCAGGCGCTCCTCGACGTCGTGGATTTCTGCGTCTCGCGCGCTCATTAATTTCTTTGTCATGCCCGCGACAAGCGCGGGCATGACGAGAGTTTTGTCAACGCAGCGTCGTCGTCTTCACCCACCAGCGCGGATATTTGGCGCGGATCGTCGCCGCTTCGGCTTCGGCCCGCTCCATCGTTTCGTGAAGTGCGAATACCGTGGAGCCCGATCCGCTCATGCGGATCAGAAGCGCGCGGTCCGTGTTGCGCAATGCCGCGTCGGCTTCCGCGATCTCAGGCGTGACGCTTCGCGCGGCACTCGCGAGGTCGTTGGTCTGACTGTGCAGAAACCGGAGAAAGCCGGCCCGCTCGCGTGGGATTTCGGACACACGAATGCCGAGCGGTGTTGATGACGCTTTCGTGCGGTCGAACGTGCGATAGACCGCGGGGGTTGAAGCGGGCGCACCGGGATAAACGATCACAGCGGGTAGTGCAGGAATCGCGACAGGCTCCGAAAGCACGTCGCCGATGCCGGAAACGAGCCGTGCTTTTCGTTCGAGACAAACCGCAACATCGGCGCCGGTTTCTTTTGCCGCTTCAAGAAGCGCCGGATCGCCTCCGGTAATACCGATTGTGTCGGCCAGCAGCCGCAGCGCCGCTGCCGCATCCGACGAGCCGCCGCCGAGCCCGGCTCCTGCCGGCAGATTCTTCGTGAGACGGAACGAGCCGCCGCCCACAGCCGCAATTCTTCGTCTGAGCGCGTACGCCGCCTTGAGCACGAGATTGTTCGCGGGCTGTCCCGCGTCTTCCGCATAGGGGCCGGTGACCTGAATCGAAAACGCATCGCCGCCTGGCTCGAAATGCAGGTCGTCCCCGATGTCGGCGAATGCAGCCAGACTCTCGATCGGGTGATAGCCGTCGGCGCGGGCGGAACCCACGTGCAGGAACAGATTGATCTTTGCGGGAGCGGTTGGCAGCGGCATCTGCGGTGCATCTAGGGAAGCGTTTCAGGGGTATAGCAAATGCACCATGCGGTCGATTCTGCCCGCGATAGCGGCAAGGCCGCTCCTTGCGATGGCCATGAATCGAGGGCATGGTTGCGCAAAATGCGCCATCGGGGCGCGCTTTCATCGAAAGTTACAGGAGAGAGCCGTTGAAGAAGCTTCGCAGCGCATGGCGGACTTCAGGCCGGTTCGGCATCGGTATCGTTCTGTTTGCCGCGTTGTCCTCTGGCGCGCAGGCGCAGTTGCCGCGGATACCCGAATTTTACGCATCGCCATCCGGCAGCTTTCTCGCCGCGCGCATCGCTCGTGCCGAGCGCGATGTTGCGGCGGCGTCGAACTATTATCGGTCGGTGCTGCGTACCGATCCGAAGAACCCGGATCTTCTGGAACTCGCTTTCCTCACCACCTTGCAGAGCGGCGCCGTCGAGGAAGCCTTTCCGCTTGCCGAACGGTTGATCGCGATCGACCGTTCGCACCGCATCGCCCGGCTTGCGCTCGGCGTGAAAGCGATCGGCGCGGGCCACTACGCGCAGGCGCGGACGCATCTTTCGGTTTCCGGGCAGGGACCGATCGCCGATCTGGTCGCGAGCATGCTTACCGCATGGACCTGGTATGGCTCGAACAACGTCAAGAACGGCGTCGGGCATATCGATAAGCTTGCCGGCCCCGATTGGTACGGCATCTTCAAGAACATGCATGCAGGCCTGATCCTGGATGCCGCCAATCAGCGCGCCGAGGCGCTTCGCTATATCGAGCGCGCACGCAAACAGGACCCCGCTTCTCTTCGAACGGCTGACGCCTATGCGCGCATGCTTTCCCGGAACGGAAAGAACGAGGAGGCGCTCAAGGTTTATGAAGGCATCTCGAATTCGATGATCCGTCATCCTCTTGTCGCCGCGGCCGTCGACACGATCGGAGCCGCGCAGCCGGCACCTGCGCCCGCTGCCAAGAGCGGCAAGATCGTCACGTCGATCCTGAACCGCAGCGCCGAATTGATCGGCCCGGCGCCGTCCGGCGCCGCACTGAGGCTGCCGGAGGTACAGGACAAGCTCGACCGCGCGGTCAAAGACACCGGTCGTCCGTCGAACTGGCGTGTTTCCATGTTCGATCTCTTAGTGCTTCTGAAAGTCGATCCGACGATCGGTTCGCGCACGGAACTGGCAAAAGAGCTCGGCTATAAAGGCGATCCGAACGACACCGCGGCGATGAATCTCTGGTTGCACGAGCAGGTCATGAACCGGATCGTCTCCGGCGGAGGCAATGCTCCGGCCGCGAAAGCCGTCTCGCGCGAACTGCCGCCGCTCGTTGCAAACACGTCTGAGGGCGCCGCAGAGGCGCTCTATGGCATCGGTGCCGCGCTCAGTCAGGAGCCGGGCGGCGAAGATCTAGGCATGGTCTACCTGCAACTGGCCATCCACTTGAATCCCGAGCACCCGCTCGCCATCGTTGCGCTCGCAAGTCTGTTCGAGGCCACCAAGAAGTATGAAATGGCGATCGATGCCTATGACCGGATCCCGGAGAAGTCTCCGCTCCGGCGCAAGGCGATGATCCAGCGCGCGCTCAATCTCGAAGTGCTCGAGAAAAAGAGCGAGGCGCGGGAGGCGCTGAAAGCCCTCGTCAATGAGAAGCCCGAGGAAATCGAAGGCCTGTTCACCTATGCGAACGTGCTTCGCGCGGGCAAGGACTACAACGAAGCGACCGAAATCTATTCGCGGATCGTGAAGATACTCGGCGAGCCCAAGCGCGAACACTGGGCGATCTATTACTATCGCGGCATGAGCTACGAACGCGCGAAATTGTGGCCCAGCGCAGAGAAGGATTTCCAGCAGGCGCTGAAACTCTCGCCCGACAATCCGCAGATCCTGAATTATCTCGGTTATTCATGGGTCGATCGGGGCGAACATCTCGATCAGGCGCTCGATATGATCCGCAAAGCCGTCGCACTGCGCCCGAAGGATGGCTACATCATCGACAGTCTTGGCTGGGCCTATTACCGGCTCGGCAAGTTCGAGGAGGCCGTGGTGGAACTGGAGAAAGCGATCGCGCTCTCGCCGTCCGATCCGACCATCAACGACCATCTCGGGGACGCCTACTGGAGGACCGACCGCAAGCTTGAAGCGAGGTTCCAGTGGGCACGCGCGATAGAGATGAAGCCAGAACCCGAGGATCTTCTGATCATTCAGAAGAAGCTCAAGGAGGGTTTGGAATCCGACACGGTTCCCGCGCGGGCCGGGGAAGCCAAGAATCCCGACAAGGGCTGACGGTAACGAACCCGTGATCGCGTAGCGTCTAGCCGCTGCGAATCTGCAAAGCCATACTGGACCCGCAATTCATTCGTTGCGTGGACGCAGTATGACTGAAATCGCTTGGGACGAATTTCGTCTCGTACGCGCAATCGCGGAAGCCCGTTCGCTGGCGGGCGCCGCAGACGCGCTCGGTATCAATCACTCGACGGTATTTCGCAGGCTTGGCGCACTCGAGAAGACGATGGGTGCCCGCCTGTTCGAGCGGAGCCGCACGGGCTACGCGCCGACGGCAGCCGGCGAGAAAATGGTCGATCTCGCAAACCGCATCGCCGATGAAATCGTCGATTTGGAGCGCAAGATCACGGGACAGGACCTTCGCCCGTCCGGCGACCTGCGTGTGACCACCAACGACACGCTGCTCGTCCATCTCCTGTCCGAAGTGTTCGTCAACTTTCGCCGCACCTATCCGGAAATCAATCTCGATATTGTCGTCAGCAACGAGCCGCTGAACCTTTCCCGCCGCGATGCGGACATTGCCCTACGCGCGACCGAACGGCCGCCGGAAAGCCTCATCGGCAGAAGGCTCGCCGGAATCCGCTGGGGTATTTTTGCCGCGGAAGGCGACGCGCCTGCGAACTTCAGTGTCGCCGATGCGCGCCGCTACAACTGGATTGGTCTTTCCGACGGCATCGGCGGCCCGAAGCCGACCAAGTGGCTGCTCGACAATGTCGGCCAGGAGCGCATCGTCTATAAGCTCAACACCGTGCTCGGACTGGCCGAGGCGGTGGCGGCGGGCGGCGGCATGGCGCTCATTCCCTGCTTTATCGGAGCAGCGACGCCGGGCCTGACTAGGGTCGCCTTTCCGGAGCCCGAGATCGAGGCGGGCCTGTGGCTCCTGACGCATCCCGATCTGAAGAACACGGCGCGCGTACGCGCATTCATGGATTACACCGCGGCGGAGATCGGCAAGCGGCGCTCGTTGATCGAATGCTCGGATTTGAAGCCGGGAGCGAACGGCAGGGCGAACGCCTAGTTTGCGGCGCTCGAGCGTTTGCTCGGGGCGGGGCGTCCGCCGCGGACGAAATCGCAATACATGAAGCCCATGCCGGAGACGGCACCCCGGAAGCTGTGCGCGCTGGTCTTGGTCAGCACGAAGCAGGGCGTAAACGGCAACCCTTTCAGGGAAGCGCAGATCTGCTCTCCATTTTCGTAGAGCGTGTTGACCGGAAGGCGCACGTAGCGCGTGGGGTCTTTGCCGAGAATGCGGATCGTGCCGGCGGCGGAGCCGTCGTTATTGATGCGGCCGACCCCGGTGGTTCCATCGAAGCAGCTATAGGAAAAAAGCTTTCCGGTCACGAAAGCGCGCGCCTGCTTCGCGGTCAGGCTTTCGGCCGACGCGGAGCTCGCGAAGAACAGAGTTGCGATTGCAAGGAAGCCTGCGCGAATCATATGACGGAACCCGCCAACACCCCTCGGCAATAGGTAGCGCAGGAACCGGTGGCCCTTGTCAAGAGAAACCACAGCCGCGCCGGGTCAGCCGATCTTGACCACGGTACGGCCGCGCACCTGTCCGGCGAGAATCTTCGGTGCGACCTCCATGACGCCCTCGAGCGGAACCTCCGTGGTCATGGCTTCGAGCTTTTTGCGGTCGAGGTCGGCGGCGAGACGCTTCCATGCTTCCTGCCGCCGCGCGAGCGGGCACATCACTGAATCGACGCCGAGCAGCGATACGCCGCGCAGAATGAAGGGCGCCACCGAAGCCGGCAGGTCCATGCCCGCAGCCAAACCGCAGGCCGCGACCGCGCCGCCGTATTTCGTCATGGACAGCACGTTCGCGAGCGTGTGCGAGCCGACCGAGTCGACGCCGCCAGCGAACCGTTCCTTGCCCAGCGGTTTTGCCGGCTGCGAAAATTCCGCACGGTCGATGATCTCGGAGGCGCCGAGCGATTTCAGATAGTCCGCCTCGCTTGCACGGCCCGTGGACGCCGCAACCGTAAAACCGAGCTTCGAGAGGATTGCGATTGCGACTGAGCCGACGCCGCCTGCGGCACCCGTCACGACCACTGGCCCATGATCGGGCTTGATGCCGTATCTTTCGAGCGCGATCACGCAAAGCATCGCGGTGTAGCCCGCGGTGCCGATCGCCATGGCTTCGCGCGAAGTCATCCCGGAAGGCAGCTTCACGAGCCAGTCGCCTTTCACACGCGACTTCGCGCCGTAAGCGCCAAGATGCGTTTCCCCTGTGCCCCAGCCGTTGAGCACCACGCTGTCGCCCGCTTTGAAGCTAGGATGCGAGGAAGTCTCGACCTTGCCTGCGAAATCGATGCCCGGGATCATCGGGAAGCGGCGCACGACCGGCGCCTTGCCGGTGATTGCGAGACCGTCCTTGTAATTGACGGTGGAGTATTCGACCACGACCGTTACGTCGCCGTCCATGAGCGCTGCTTCGTCGAATTCGCCGAGTGCCGCGGGCTGGCCCTTTTCAGGGACGATGATGGCTTTGAATTTTCCCATTTGATTTTCCTACCCGCCGGATTTTTAGACGGGTTTACGTCGCCGCCGCAACCGGACGTGCGACAGGCTTCTCGACGATGGGCAGGTTCACCACGGCGGCGAAGAAACCGAGCAGGATCGTCAGGTACCAGATCACGTCATACGAACCCGTCTTCTCGTAAAGCAGGCCGCCAAGCCATACGCCGAGGAAGCCACCGACCTGGTGGCTGAAGAAAGCAAGCCCAGCGAGCATGGTCAGCCAGCGTGTGCCGAACATGAGCGCGACCAGCGCCTGCGTCGGCGGAATGGTGGAGAGCCACAGGAGGCCGATGGTGGCGCCGAAGATCATCGATGCCGCCGGCGATGCGGGCACCATGATGAAAACAAGGATCGCGAGCGAGCGAAGGAAATAGATCGCCGCGAGAATGTAACGTTTCGGCACCTTGTCGCCGAGATACCCCGCCGAGATCGAGCCGATGATGTTGAACAATCCGATCAACCCGATGGTCCATGCGCCGATATCGGCGCTGAGCCCCCGGTCCACGAGATAGGCGGGCAGGTGGATCGTGATGAAGAACACCTGAAATCCGCAGGTGAAGTAGCCAAGGATCAGGAGCACGTAACTCTTGTGACCGAGCGCCTTGCGCAGCGCTTCGCGGACCGATTGCGGAGGTGCTGACGGGCCGTCTGGCGCGAGCTCGTGCCGCGCGAGCGCGAGCGAAAGCGGCATGATCGCGAGTACGATCGCCGCGAAGATGAGTAGCGTCGTGTGCCAGTTCAGCGACTGGTTCAGCCCGACCGCAAGCGGAGAGAACAGAAATTGTCCAAATGAACTCGCCGCCGTGCCGATGCCGAAGGAGAGCGAGCGCCAGCTTACCGGCAACAGTTTTCCGAACGCGCCGATCACGACGGTGAACGAGGTTCCTGCCAGCCCGAAGCCGATCAGGAAGCCTGCGGAAAGTATCAGCGCTCCCTGCGAAGTGGCGTAGGCCATTCCGGCAAGCCCGAGCGCATAAAGCATCGCGCCCACCCACATCACGCGCACCGCGCCGAATTTATCCGCGATGCCGCCGACGAAAGGCTGTGCCGCGCCCCAGAGCAACATCTGCAAGGCAAGTGCGAGCGCGTAGATGTCTCGGCCCCAGCCTTTCTCCTGCGTGACCGGAGAGAGAAACAGGCCGAGCGTCGAGCGCGGCCCGAAACCGATGAGCGCGATCAGGCAGCCGCAAAGCAGGATGATGAGCGGCGTGCGCCAGCCGAGTGTACGTGCAGCTTCGGTCATCTGCTTACGCCGGCTTGGCGGCGAGCCGCGCGACCGGCTTCTCGACGATCGGTAAATTGATGAGCGCGGAAAGCACACCGAAGAATACCGAGAGCCACCAGATGACCTGATACGAGCCGTAGATTTCGAAGGCGAGGCCGCCGAGATAGACGCCGAGGAAGCTGCCGACCTGATGGCTGAAGAACACGAAGCCATAGAGCATCGCGAACCACTTCGTTCCGAACATGATCTGTACGAGCGAGGAAGTCGGCGGCACGGTGGAAAGCCAGGTGATCCCGGTGATCACGGCGAAGGCAAGTGTTGCCTCCACGCTCGGCGGGATCGAAACGAAGATCGCAATCGAAATCGCCCGCGTAAGATAAATCGCCGACAGGATGTAGCGCTTCGGAATCTTGTTGCCGAGCCAGCCGGCGCCGAACGAGCCGACGATATTGAAGAGGCCAATCAGCGCGAGCGTCCAGCCGCCGACCTGCGCGGAGAGCCCGCGGTCGAGCAGGTACGACGGCAAGTGCGCGGTCACGAAGGCGAGCTGGAAGCCGCAGGTGAAGAAGCCGGTAACCAGGAGAACATAAGACTTGTGGCCGAAGGCTTCGGCGAGCGCCTCGCGCAGCGTCTGCGCCTGCGCGGGCGTCGCGTTCTGCGAGTTTACCGCCGCCTTGTTGCTCGCGGTCATCAGCGCGGTCGAAAACGGAATGACTAGTAGCACGAGCGCCGCAAACACGAGCAGCGCGAACTGCCAGCCATAGTTCTGGATCAGCGCGACGCCGAACGGCGCAAAAAGAAACTGCCCAAACGAACCGGCGGCTGTGCCCGCGCCGAAGGCGAGGCCGCGCCACTCTTCTGGCACGACCTTGCCGAAGGCCGTGAGCACGATGTTGAATGAACAGGCCGAAAGGCCGAATCCGATCAAGACGCCGCCCGTGATGTTCAGCGTCACCGGCGTCGTCGAGTAGGTCATGAGCGCGAGGCCTGCGAAGTAGAGCACCGCGCCGGCGGCGAGCACTTTCGCGGTGCCGAAGCGGTCGGCGATAGCTCCGGCGAATGGCGTGCCGAGACCCCACAGGAGATTCTGAAGGGCGAAAGCGAGCGCAAACACGTCGCGCCCCCAGCCGTATTGCGCCGACATCGGCGTCAGGAAGAAACCGAACGACGAGCGCGGCCCGAAGGTCACGATCGCGATCAGGCAGCCGAACAGAACGATCACCAGGGGGTTCTTCAGGAACGAGACGAGCGGAGCTGGCGCGGCAGGAGTAGGCGTCGTGGACATTACGGTTTCCCCGGCTGCCGAATCTCGAGCTGCGGCGCGGGCTGCCTTCGCGCGTGCGAAACCTAGACGCGAACCTCTGCAGCCGGAAATCGTTTTGCGCTGCGCTGCTATCGAGGCCACGCATAAGTTCTGTCGAGAGGGGACTAGCAAAACCGGCCGGGATGGGTTATATATTTGCTCGAAATGAGAATAAGTACCCGGCAGCAGCCGGTCTTTTCTGTGTCCCTATATGCTCAGAAAGAGCATATAGGCTCGTAGAGGAGAGATTGGGAGGCGCCAATGGTAACGATCATTGACCGCAACATCCGCCCCGAAGTGGAAGTCGTGACCCCGCCGGTCGCGCGCGGCGAATTCGTCGTGCCGCGTCCGGGGACGGGCGCTGCCGCGAAGAAATTCGGCGTGCTCCCCATGCCTTCGCTTGAGTGGAACAAGGAAGTGGAACGCGAGACCGCGCACCTCTACGAAAAGGTGAAGCACATCATTCCCTCGGTGGAGTGGCCGTTCCATGCGCCTTACGTTTACGCGATTAACAAGCTGAAGAAGCAGCGCAACGCGGTGCTCTTGGCGCACAACTACCAGACTCCGGAAATCTATAACTGCGTTGCCGACTTCGTTGGCGACAGTTTGCAGCTTGCGAAGGAAGCCGCGAAGTCGAAGGCCGACATCATCATTCAGGGTGGCGTGCACTTCATGGCCGAGACCTCGAAGCTGTTGAACCCGGACAAGACCGTGCTGATCCCCGATCTGCGCGCGGGCTGCTCGCTTGCGCAGTCGATCACTGGCGAGGACGTGCGCTTGCTTCGCGAGCGCTACCCCGGCGTGCCGGTCGTGACCTACGTCAACACTTCCGCCGACGTGAAAGCGGAGAGCGACATCTGCTGCACCTCGTCGAACGCGGTGCAGGTGGTCGAGAGCTTCGGCGTGGATCGCGTGATCTGCATCCCCGATGAATTCCTCGCGCGCTGGGTCGCGACCCAGACCACGGTCAAGATCATCGCCTGGAAGGGTCATTGCGAAGTGCATGAGCGCTTCACGGGCGAGGAACTGCGCCGCTATCGCGAAGCAGACCCGAGCGTGCAGATTCTTGCGCACCCCGAATGCCCGCCCGATGTCATCGCGGAAGCGGACTTCACCGGCTCGACTTCGGCGTTGCAGAACTATGTGAAGACGAAGAAGCCGAAGCGGGTGGTCATGGTCACCGAGTGCTCGATGGCCGACAACGTGCAGCAGGAAGCGCCGGATACGGAGTTTGTGAAGCCGTGCAACCTATGCCCGCACATGAAGCGCATCACACTGCCGAAGATTCTCGAAAGCCTCGTCTATCTTCGTGAGGAAGTCGAAATCGATCCCGCTATCGCGGCGAAAGCCCGCCGCGCGGTGGAGCGGATGATCCATTTGAAGTCGTAACAAGAATTCCCTCTCCCCCTTCACGGGGAGAGGGTGGCGAGTGAAAAGAGACGGGTGAGGGAGGGCGGCACAGTCACCCCTCACCCCGACCCTCTCTCCGCAAGCGGGGAGAGGGAGAAGAGATTGAAATGTCCTCATCTCCGCGCACATCCGACACGCTGACGCCCCGCTCATGGAGCGGTCACGACGACGTCGTGATCGTGGGCGGCGGGCTCGCGGGATTGTTCTGTGCGCTGAAACTAAGTCCGCGTCCGGTGACGATTGTGACCGCAGCCCCCATCGGCGAAGGCGCGTCGTCCGCGTGGGCACAGGGCGGCATTGCGGCAGCAGTCGGCGAGGGCGACACCATCGACAGCCACGTTGCCGATACGCTCGCCGCCGGTGCCGGCACGGTGGACGAGAAAGTCATCCGCGCGATGGCGGAAGAAGCGCCCGCGCGCATCAACGATTTGCTCAAATACGGCGTGCCGTTCGACCGCGATCTCGAAGGCAAGCTGATGTTGTCGCGCGAGGCCGCGCATTCCCACAAGCGCATCGTACGCGTGCAGGGCGACCGCGCGGGTGCCGCGATCATGGCGGCACTCGTGAGCGCGGTACGAAACACGCCGACGATCCGCGTGCTCGAAGGTCTCGTCGTCGACGATCTCTATGTAGATGGCCGCTATGTCACCGGCATTCATGCGCGTCCTGCCGGCCGCGCCGGCAAGCCGATGGCCCTGCCTGCACGTGCGGTCGTGCTCGCAAGCGGCGGTATCGGCGGCTTGTACGCAATCACCACCAACCCGCGCGAAGCGCGCGGACGCGGACTTGCCGCTGCCGCACGCGCGGGTGCGACGATTGCCGATCCGGAGTTCGTCCAATTCCATCCGACCGCGCTCGATGTCGGCAAGGACCCTGCGCCGCTTGCAACCGAAGCCTTGCGCGGCGAGGGCGCGATCCTCGTCAATAAAGGCGGCGAGCGCTTCATGCTGCCAGTTCACGCAAGCGCCGAGCTTGCGCCGCGCGACATCGTTGCGCGCGCGGTGTTTGCGGAATTGCAGGCGGGCCGTGGCGCGTTTCTCGATCTGCGTCCGGTAGAAAAATTCTCCGAGCGCTTCCCGACTGTCTTCGCCGCGTGCATGGCCGCCGGCCTCGACCCCGACAAGCAGCCCGTACCGATTGCGCCCGCAGCCCACTATCACATGGGTGGCGTGCTTGTTGATGCAAACGGCCGCGCAACGCTCGATGGGCTTTGGGCTGCGGGCGAAGTCGCGAGCACGGGCGCGCATGGCGCGAACCGTCTCGCTTCGAACTCGCTCCTCGAAGCCGTCGTCTATGCCGCGCGGATCGCCGAAGACATCGGCGGGCTGATTGCGCTACCGCAGACGCTGGCGTGGCCTGCGGATTCCTGCGAAGTGCCGCCGCCGCTTCCCGCCGAAGGCATCGAAGACGCGAAGCGGCTGCGCGGTGTGATGAGCAAGTATGTCGGTGTGATCCGCGACCGCGCGGGTCTCATGCATGCGCTCGGCGAAATTCTCAACATCGAAGCGACTGCGAAGCGGCCGTCTGTGCGTGACATGGCGACCACGGCGTTGCTTGTGGCGAGTGCCGCATTCGTTCGCACCGAGAGTCGCGGCGGGCACTTCCGCGCCGACTTCCCGCATGCGGACCCTGCGCAAGCGGTTCGCACCTTCACGTCGCTCAGCGAAGCGCGGCGGATCGCGAAAGCCGCGACAGCAAAGGCAGCATGATGGCCGATCTCGTCGCACCCGGCGCATTCCTTTCACCGCTCGCTATTCAGGACGCGGTCAAACGCGCGCTTGACGAAGATCTCGGACGCGCAGGCGATGTGACATCGTCCGCGACGCTGCCCGAAGGGATTGCGGCGAAAGCGAAGCTCGTCGCGCGCAAGGCGGGGACGATTGCAGGTCTTCCCTGCGCGGCGCGCGCCTTCCGCACGCTGGCACCGAACATCAAGTTGGATGCGAAAGCGCGGGACGGCGACAGCGTGATAGCAGGCACGACGCTTGCCGTGATCGAAGGTCCGGCCATCGCCATTCTTTCCGGCGAACGCGTTGCGCTGAATTTTCTCGGTCATCTCTCCGGCATTGCGACACTGACCGCCGCTTATGCTGCAAAGATCGCACATACAAAGGCGAAGATTACCGACACGCGCAAAACTACGCCGGGTCTGCGCGCGCTGGAGAAATACGCCGTTCGTTGCGGCGGTGGCGTCAATCACCGTTTCGGCCTCGATGACGCGGTGCTGATCAAGGACAACCACATCGCGGTCGCAGGTGGCGTGGGCAAAGCGCTCGATGCCGCGCGTGCGGCTGTCGGGCATCTCGTGAAAGTCGAGATCGAGGTCGACACGCTGGATCAACTCAAGCAGGTTCTTGCGAACGGCAAGGCCGATGTCGTGTTGCTCGACAACATGGATACGAAGACGCTTCGCGACGCCGTTGCGCTCTGCAAGGGCAAGATCGTCACCGAAGCATCCGGCGGCGTCACGCTGGAAACCGTTGCGGCCATCGCAAAAACGGGCGTCGATGTGATTTCCTCCGGCGCACTCACGCACTCGGCGCCGAGCCTCGACGTCGCGCTGGATATTGAGATCTAACTCCTGTCATCCCCGCGAAAGCGGGGACCCATAAGCTCAAACCTCATCCTGAGGAGGCTGGCGTGGCCAGCCGTCTCGAAGGGAATGGCATGGCTTCATGGTTCGAGACGCGCAGCCTTGCTGCGCGCCTCAGCATGAGGGAAATTATCTCCCCCCGAACCGCAGCCCTGGAGCGGGCCGCTCGCGTAGCACTTCGCGCCGGAAGCGATACATCGCTGCCGGGCGTCCGCCGGTCTGGGTCGAGACCTCGCCGGTCGGCTCGACCAGCTCGGTGCCTTCCACGAGCCGCCTGAAGTTTTGCTTGTGCAGATGGCGCCCCACGATGGCTTCTACAGTGCGCTGCAATTCGGTGAGCGTGAAATCGTCCTGCATGAGTTCGAACACCACAGGGCGATATTTCAGCTTCGCACGCAGCCGCGAGATCGCGGTCGCGAGAATCCGCCGGTGATCGAATTGCATGGGTTCGCCGAGCGTCTCTGATTTTCCGCGCGCAAGTGCATGCGCGCGTCCGTCCCGCAACGATTCCTCGATCAGTCCCGCGGAGTAGAGCAGTTCGTAGCGTTCGAGCACGCGCTCCTCGTCCCAGTGCGCGCCCTCGCCGAAGGAAAGCCGGATACGCTCGCGCGGGCTGAACTCCGCACCCGGTGCGGGTTTTGCGACTTTCGCCCAGGCATTCAGCGCGGGCAGGATCGCGGCGTCCAGAATTTTCGGCCGGCCGTCACGCCAGTCTTCCCACGGAAAGAATTTGTACCAGGGCTCGAACCGTGCGCCGTGCGATTTCATCGCCCGCGCGATGGCGACCCGCGTGAGTGCGAGATAGCCGACGGACACGACATGAGGCGCAGTGTCTCCGGCCTGCGCGTGCCTTCCGCGGTCGCCGAAGGTGTAGAGTTGCTCGACATAGCCGACCTCAAGCGCGGTCTGTTCGGAGACGAAGCGGCGAAGGCCGATCTCGAAGGTGCGGTGTGCGAGCGGATCGAATGGCCCCGAAGGCAGGCCGACAGTTCCGTCCATGCCGGAGACGAGGATCAGCGGCGTGTCGGCGTCGATCGCGACGATGGCAGCCGCAAGACCGATTTCAATCGCGGTTCGCGGGTGCTGCTCGTTCGCCATTTCCTCAGCGTATCATGACTCAGACTTTGATGACGAAAGGCTCAGCTTCCTCGATCCAGGCGCTGCCGAACTCGCCTTTGCCTATGGCACGCACGGCTTCGACCATGCGGCCCTGACGGCCCAGGAGCTTGTCCCCGAACCGCACGATGCGCGGATTCGGCTGCGCCGTGACGGAAGCATTGCGGATCGCGCGTGCGATCTCAGCTTCGTTGCGTTCCGGCTGGATCGCGCAGGCCGTGATGAAAGCCGCGGCCGTAGAGCGGCTGATGCCTGCGAAGCAATGCACCACAATCGGCTTGGCTCGCTGCCAGCGCTGCACGAACTCGAGCAATTCCGCGACGTGGTTCTCCGCGGGTGCGATCATGCCGTCGAGTTCGTCTTCGATGTCGTCGATCGAAAGAATGAGATGATTCTCTTCACGGATGCGTTGCGGCCGCGTCACGCGCGTCGTGTCGCGGATGAGCGTGACCACATGCTCCGCGCCGGTCTCCTCGACAACGCCATGCAAACGGGAAAGCGAGCAAACGTGAATCATTTTGCGTCCGAAAGTTCCTTGAAGCGGGCGAGAAACCGCTTCTCTGCGGTCTCCGCGTTCCAGGGCGTGAGGTAGCGCTTCTCCGAAGGCGCGTCGAGGCCCGGCGGCGTTCCGAAGAATTTCCGCGCTTCAGCGTCCTTGAAGCCGGCCAGCTTGGTCGCTTCGAGGAAGGCGGCGTGGCGATCCGCCTTCTTCACATGGTCCACGAGTTCCGTCGGCCAGCGCGCGGGCAGCCCGAAGCGGAGCGACACGGCGTGCAGCAGGCGGTTCTCGACCGCCTTGTAGTCGCTTTTCAGCACCGCCTTGAACGGGCTGATGAGATCGCCGACCACGTATTCCGGCGCGTCGTGCAGAAGCACCGCAAGCCGCCACGTGCGGTCGAGGTTCGCGGAAATTTTCCTCGATACCGCCTCGACCAGCAAAGAGTGCTGCGCGACCGAGAAGATATGTGGGCCGGTGGTCTGCCCGTTCCAGCGCGCCACCCGCGCGAGCCCGTGCGCGATGTCCTCGATTTCGATGTCGAGCGGCGAGGGGTCGAGCAGATCGAGCCTGCGACCCGACAGCATGCGCTGCCAGGCGCGCGGCGCAGCGGTGCGCACGGATGAAGAAGCGCGCGGCGCAGCCGGACGCTTCAAAGCAGAAGCGCGCGCGCCAGTCTTCGTCACCTCGACAATTCCTTGTGCCGGTAACAGCTCGTCAGATGATCGTTGACCATGCCGGTCGCCTGCATGAAGGCGTAAACGATGGTCGGCCCGCAGAAATTGAATCCGCGCGTTTTGAGTTCCTTGGACATGGCCTGCGAGACCGGCGTCTCGGCCTTGATGCCCTTGCGCGAGGCGATCTTGTTGATCTTCGGTATGCCGTCCACGAAATCCCAGAGCAGCTTGGAAAAGCCCGGCCCCTTTTCCTGAATGTCGAGCCACGCCCGCGCCGACTGCCGCGCTCCCCAGATTTTCATCTTGTTTCTGACGATGCCTTCGTCCTTCATCAGCGCGTTCAACTTTTTCGTATCGTAGCGCGCGATCTTCTCCGGATTGAAGTTGTCGAAGGCTTTGCGGAAGTTGTCGCGCTTGCGCAGGATCGTGATCCAGGAAAGTCCGGCCTGAAATCCGTCGAGGATCAGTTTCTCGAACAGCGCGCGGTCGTCGTATTCCGGAACGCCCCATTCGGTGTCGTGGTAGTGGACGTAGAGCGGGTCGGCGCCGCACCAGAAGCAGCGTTTCTTTCCGTCGGCGTGAACGATTCTTTTCATTGAGCGATTATGCGCCGAAATCCGGTTCGCCCGGAAACTTAAAACTTGCCCATGCTGGCTTCTGCAAAGAAATTTCGATGCCGCCCGCGGTGATCTTCTCGCCCTTCGCGAGCGCGTCGTGCACGCGGTCGAGCCGCACCATGGCAAGGCCCTTGCCGTTGGCGCCATAGCCCATGTGGCCTACTGGCTTGCCGCCTGCCTTCACATCGACGCCGGGGAATGGCGCGGTGTCGAAAGTGGCCTGCACAACGCGCGTCCGCGGCGTCGTCTTGCGCTCCATGCGCGAGACCACTTCCTGCCCGATGAAACAGCCCTTCTTGAAGTCGACGCCGTTGAGCTGATCCATATTGGTTTCATGCGGGAAGGCGTCGCTGTAGGTGAAGTCCTTGCCGCCCTCGGGAACGCCGAGCGTAACCCGCTTGTTCTGGTACGAGTCCGGATCGGCAATCCTGAATCCCGCGCCTTCGAGATCCGCTTTCGCTTCCGCTGCCGGAAGTATGATGCGCTGTCCGAGTGCAGCAAGGCGCGGATCGTCGAACACGATGCCGAGTTCTGCGGTCGCCTCGCCTTCGACGATCGCGGCGACCGCGAGATCGGGCCGTTCCTCGATCGAGGCCGCCGCGCGAAGCTTGTAGAAGTTGAGCTTCTTCAAGATGTCGTCGGCGAGTGCCTTCGGTGCGTCGATCAGGAATCCGCCGCCGTCTTCTTCCGCGACACCCACGATGAAAAAGTCCGCGACGATCTTGCCTTGCGGGGTCAGGAGGGCCGCGAACCGCGCCTGGTCGGCTTGCAGCGAATGGACATCGTTCGTGACGACATTGTCGAGGAACTGCCGCGCGTCGGCGCCGGTTACCCGCAGGACTGCCCGTTCGTCGAGGATTGCCGCCTGCATGTTCTGATCTCTCACCGATTCCGGTTGATGCGGCAGGAAAGACCGCTTGCAAAGTATTTCACCGACAAGTAATCCCGCTTTGGGGGACCGGCAAGGCCGGTCCAGAACGCGGGGCCGGATGGCCGAAACCTACGATCTCGTTCTTTCCGGCGCGACCGTCGTAAACCACGATGGCACGGCCGTCCGCGATATCGGCATTCGCGACGGCAAAATCGCAGCTCTCGGCAGCATCCCGGCGGGTTCCACCCGCGAGACGTGGCATTGCGCGGGGCTCCATATTCTTCCCGGGGTCATCGACACGCAGGTTCATTTCCGCGAACCGGGCATGACTCACAAGGAAGATCTGGAAAGCGGCTCGCGTTCGGCGGTCATGGGCGGCGTCACCGCCGTCTTTGAAATGCCGAATACCGATCCGCTCACGATCGACGGCGTGAATTTCGCCGACAAGATCGGCCGCGCGATCGGGCGGATGCACTGCGACTTCGCATTCTTCATCGGCGGCACCGCGGAAAACTCGGGGCAGGTCGCCGAGTACGAGCAGCTTCCCGGCTGCGCGGGCATCAAGGTGTTCATGGGCTCTTCGACCGGAAAACTCCTGATCCCGGACGACACCGGTCTTCGCGCGATCCTCCAAAACATCCGCCGCCGTGCGTCGTTTCATGCCGAGGACGAGCCGCGTCTGAACGAACGCAAGGGCGAGCGCATCGAAGGAGATCCGCGCTCGCATCCGGTCTGGCGCGATCCGGTCGCGGCACTGCTCGCGACGACGCGTCTCGTAACTCTCGCGCGCGAAACCGGCGCGCGTGTGCATGTGCTGCACATCTCAACCGCCGAGGAAATCGATTTCCTCGCGCAGCACAAGGATGTCGCAACCGTCGAAGTGACGCCGCATCATCTGACACTGGTCGCCCCCGAATGTTACGAACGGCTCGGCACGAAAGCGCAGATGAATCCGCCAGTGCGCGACGCGCGTCACCGTGACGTGATCTGGCGTGGGGTCAGCGACGGCACCATCGATATTCTCGGCTCCGACCACGCGCCGCATACGCTGGAAGAAAAAGCGAAGACCTATCCTGCGAGCCCCTCGGGCATGACCGGTGTGCAGACGCTCGTTCCCATTATGCTCGACCATGTCAATGCGGGAAGGCTCACGCTCGAGCGCTTCGTCGATCTGTCGAGCCACGGCCCATCGCGCGTGTTCGGGATTGCGAACAAGGGCCGCATCGCCGCCGGATATGACGCCGACTTCACGGTGGTCGATCTCAAACGCCGTGAGACCATTACCAACCAGTGGGTCGCCTCGAAAGTGGGGTGGACGCCATACGACGGCATGAAGGTGACAGGCTGGCCGGTCGGCACGATCGTTCGCGGCAGGATCGTCATGCGCGACAATCAACTGCTCGCGAAAGGGCAGGGGCAGCCGGTGCACTTCCTCGAGGCGCTGCCGAAGGGCGTTTAGTCGCCCGCCACGAAAAACATCCAGCGCCCGTCCGGCGCAATACCGGCACGGAAGAAGTTATACGAGCCGAATTTCTGCATCTCGCGAAAATCATAGGCCGTGACCAGCCGGAACAGTTCGACGCGCTGCGCGGGAGTGAGCTTTTCGAGATTGATCGCGTGGAAATAGGGCCACACGAACATCTCTTGCGCGCCGCCTTTGTCGAGATGCACGAACGGCATTTCCAGAATTTCGACGAGCATTGCGAGCGCTTCGATGCCGTCGCTGTCCTTGAAAGTCCGCTTCCAGAAATCCACGGCGTCGGTATCGCCGCCGAACGAGATCGCGGTTTCATCGGTTTTCACGAGTGCCGCGGCCTTCGCGAGATCGCCGCTTCGGGCCGCCGCCAGGATTTCTTCTCGCTTCTTCCGTACCGGTTCGGGCAGGCGCGAAAGATCGCGGACGATCTCGGCCGCAGTACCCTTCTTTTTATCGTTGCGGATAGTCTCCGACTTCACTTTGTTCTGGGCGGCCGCAGGCACGGCTACGACGGCCGCCGCGACGAACAAGCAACACAGCGAGTGAAGCGAAGATTTCATGACAGCCCGCAGGAAAGAGTCGGTGCCACCTTAGCGCGGCGCGACACCTCGCGGCGCAAAAAATTACTGGCGGTTGGCCGCGATCGTGAACTCGCCCTGGCGGATGCGGTCGCTCAGGCCTTCGGCATATTGGGCGACCGCCTCTTCGCCGTAGGTCGAAACCAGTTCGTTGATCGCCGTAAAAAGCGCGACCTGCGCGAGGCAGTCGCCGTCGATGCCGTCGAGCCGCGCTTCTTCCCAGGCATCGTTCAGGTAGCCGAAGGCGGCGCGGCGCTCGTCTTCCGAGCGCGCTTCCGCGACTTTTCCGATTCTCAGAGGCAGGACGTTACGCAAAGCGAATTCCTCGCGGGTCTTGTGCCCGGCGTTGTTTACGGACCTTAACGGGGCGGCAGGGTTCCGTCGCCACGGACCTTTAAAGAAGGTTAACGCGGCAACCGGCTTTTGATTTCAATTGCTCTGGCGCCGCGCGATTTCGCCGGAAAGCCGGCTGCCTTCGTCCAGTAAGTGGCGGATCGCCGCTTGTGCCATCGGCGTGCAGGTTCTGTGCGCCCGTTCGTGAGTCGTGTAGCCGCGGTTGAAGCTCGTAACCAACCTTGCGCGCCGGTCTGCGGGCAACTCCGCAGCGTCGATCAGTTCCTGCATTTCGGCACGCCACTGCCCCTGTTCGGCTCCGCCGCAGAGCGGGCGCAGATAGTGAAGTGCGCCGAGGATTTCGGAGAGCCCGATCAGTCCGGCTTCGTAGGGCGCAGGACCACTTTGCTGCGCCTGCGCATTCGCTGCAGGAGCGCCAAGCAGGAAAAAAGTAAGGAGAAGGTAAGGCACGCGTTTCATCCTAGGCCGCGCCTATGCGCTCCTTCGCGGGCGGCTGCAATGAAGATTGCGGATTATGCTTACGCGGAAAGGAACAGCCGCTTCGCCTCAAGCGCATAGCTTTCGAGTTCGGGGGTCGTGTCGAGCTCCTCGATTTCCCCGATCTCGAACCAGCCGATCTCGCTCGCTTCGGGCCCGGCGGAAGGCTCGCCGGAAACGAGCCGTGCGGCGAAAACCGAAATGATGTAGCGGTGCTCTGCGAGACGCATTTCGCGCTCGCCTGCTTTTCCGAGAATTGCGATCCCGGCCGAGACTTCTTCGAGAACTTCGCGGATGACCGCCTGTTCAGGAGTTTCGCCGGCCTCAATCTTGCCGCCCGGAAAACTCCACTGGAGCGGCGGCTTGGCGCGCTTCGCAAGCAGCACTTTTCCGTCTTCGCGAAAGATCGCAGCCGAAGCGGCGAGAATGGTTCTTATGACTTCCTCCCGCCGGAAATTTTAGCGCGAAGCACCTTGCCGGGATTGAGAATGCCGTTCGGATCGAGCGTCTTCTTGATCGCGTGCATCACCGATAGCGCGACCGGATCTTTGGCTTTCGCGAGCAGGTCGCGCTTGAGCAGACCGATGCCGTGTTCGGCGGAAATCGAACCCTCGTATTTCGCGACGATCGCATGTACCGCATCGTTCACCGCTTCCCATTTCGCGATGAATGCCGCCTTGTCCGCGCCGACCGGCTGACTCACGTTGTAGTGCAGATTGCCGTCGCCGAGATGACCGAAGGCGACGACCCGCGCGCCCGGGATCATCCGCTCGACCTTTGCGGTCGCCTCCTTCACGAAAGCGGGCACGGACGAGACTGGCACCGAGATGTCGTGCTTGATCGATCCGCCCTCGGGCTTCTGCACGTCGGACATACCGGTGCGCAGCTTCCAGAGCATGTTCCGCTGCTCGTTGGTTTCCGCGATGGTGGCGTCGATGACGAGTTCTTTCTCCATGCCGTTCGCCAGCAGCGACTCCAGCAGTTCGCGCGTGCGCGTCTCGTCATCGCCGAAAATTTCCGCGAGCACATACCACGGATGAGGCGAGGAGAGCGGATCGCGCGCGCCGGGTAGATGCCGAAGATCGAATTCTAGCGCGATGCGCGGCATCAGCTCGAAGCTCGTCAGCGCGGTGCCTGCACGCGCGAGCGCGAGATTGAGGAGCGCGAGTGCCGCCTCCGGCGACGGCACGCCGATCCATGCGGTCGAGATCGCGCGCGGCGCGGGAAAGAGTTTTAGCACCGCCGCGGTGATGATGCCGAGCGTACCTTCCGCGCCCATGAAGAGATGGCGCAGGTCATAGCCGGTGTTGTCTTTCTTCAGCTTGCGCAGCCCGCGCAAGACTTTCCCGCCTGCAAGCACGACTTCGAGCCCGAGCACGAGGTCGCGCGCGTTACCGTAGGCGAGCACCTGCGTGCCGCCTGCATTGGTCGAAAGATTGCCGCCTATGGTGCAGGAGCCTTCCGCCCCTAAAGACAGCGGGAACAGGCGCCGCGCGTTGGCCGCCGCTTCTTGCGCATTCTGCAGGATCACGCCGCTCTCGACGGTCATCGTATTCGCGTCGGCGTCGACCTCGCGGATTTTGTTCATGCGCGCGGTGGAAACGACGATCGCGTTCTTGTCGAACGGCGTCTGTCCGCCGACGAGGCCGGTGTTGCCGCCCTGTGGCACGATCATGGTTTTCGTCTTGTCCGCGAGCGCGAGAATTTTCGCGACCTCTTCCGTGTTCGCGGGCCTCAAGACCATCGCGGCCTTGCCACGATAGAGATCGCGCTGTTCGCGCAGAAACGGCTCCATCTCGCCGCCGCGCACGGCATTCTTCTCGCCGACGATTTTTGCGAAGCGCGGGAGCACCGCGTCGATGGAAGGCTTGGCGGTTTTCTTTTTCTTCTTCATTTCGGAGCGGCGGCGCGTGCGAGGCGATCCCGGATGGCTTCGCCCAAACCTTCGCCCGGAATCGGGACGACTGCAATTGCCTCCGCCCCGCTTGCATCGAGTTCGCGCAGGTATGCGTAGAGGCGGCTCGCGGCCTCGGTGAGATCGCCGCGCTCCGAAAGGTTCAGAATTTTTCGCGCTTTTTCTGCGGAGGTCGGCAGGCCGTTTCCGAATGCGAGCAGCGCCTCTCCCGGATGGACTTCACGTGCATCGAGCCGCAGCCGCGCCCGCGGCGCATAATGCGAGGCCATCATGCCCGGCGCCGAGACTTCGTTCTTGCTGGCGCTCGCGAGCGGCCCGGTGATTGTCTCTATTTCGCCACGCGCTATGCCGCCGCTGCGCAGCAGACGCGGTTTGTCGCCTGAGAAATCGATGATCGTGGACTCGATGCCGCCCTCGCTCGCACCGCCGTCGAGGATAAGATCAATCCGGCCTGCAAGATCGTCGGCGACATGCTGCGCCGTGGTCGGTGAAACATGGCCGGAGCGGTTCGCGCTCGGCGCGACGACAGGAAAATCGACATTGGCAAGAAGTTCGCGGGCAGCCGGATGCGATGGCACGCGGATCGCGACCGTATCGAGGCCCGCCCGCGCAAGTTCGCAGACCGCCGCGCTGCCGCGCGTCTTCACGACGATCGTAAGCGGCCCCGGCCAGAATTTCTTGGCAAGCGTCAGCGCATCTTCGGTAAACGCGCCGAGCCGTTCAGCGGCGGCAAGATCGGACACATGCGCGATCAGCGGATTGAACGAAGGGCGTCCCTTTGCGGCATAAAGTGCCGCCACCGCGCGCGGGTCGCCGGCTCTGGCCCCGAGGCCGTAGACCGTCTCGGTCGGGAAGGCCACGAGTCCACCGGCACGAAGCACATCCGCGGCGCGTGCGATTGCCGCAGCGTCCGCTCGCAGGATTCGCATCTGTCGGTCTGTCCAGTCGCTGCTCACGTTGACGGGTCCGGCGGCCTTGGCCACTGTAATTCTCAAAGAGGGGCCGGTATGGCCTCAGGCCGCGCGAAGCTCAAGCGCCGCCTTTGAATCAGCGGGAGTAAGACATGACCTATCGCGCGCCGGTTTCCGAGACGCTGTTTTTCTTGGAGCATTGCACGGCCTTGAACCGGATCGCTGGCAAGGGCGCGCAGGCTGACCTCTCGCTCGATCTCGTGCAGTCGGTTCTGGAAGAGGCCGGGAAATTTGCATCCGAGCGGCTCGCGCCGCTGAACCGGCAGGCCGACCAGATCGGCTCCAAGCTCGTGGACGGCAAGGTCGTGACGCCGCCGGGCTGGAAAGAAGCCTATCGCGACTGGATCGCGGGCGGCTGGAACGGTCTCGCGAGTTCGGTGCACTTCGGCGGGCAGGATTTGCCCGCGATGGTCAATATGGCCGCCTTCGAATTCTGGAGTTCGGCCGCGATGTCGTTCGGACTGTGCCCGCTGCTCACGATGGCCGCGGTCGATGCCGTTGAAGTGCATGGCTCGAGAGAATTGAAAGACAAGTATCTGGCCAAGATGGTGAGTGGCGAGTGGACCGGCTCTATGCAACTGACCGAGCCGCAGTCGGGCTCCGATCTTGCGAACTTGCGCACCAAGGCTGTGCCGCAGGGCGACGGCACCTACAAAATTTCCGGCACCAAGATTTTCATCACCTACGGCGAGCACGACATGACGGATAATATCATCCACCTCGTGCTCGCGCGGCTGCCCGACGCGCCAGCCGGCACGAAGGGGATTTCGCTTTTTCTGGTGCCGAAGTTTTTCGTGAACGACGACGGTAGCCTCGGCAAGCGTAACGACGTGCGCTGCCAGTCGCTCGAGCACAAAATCGGCATTCATGCTTCGCCCACATGCGTGATGGTGCACGGCGATCAGGGCGGCTCGATCGGCTGGCTCATCGGCGAAGAGAATAAAGGCCTGAATTGCATGTTCACGATGATGAACCAGGCGCGCCTCGCGGTTGGCGTGCAGGGTGTCGCGATCGCGGAACGGGCGACGCAGCAGGCGCTGCAATTTTCGCGCGACCGCAAGCAGGGCAAGGCGCCCGGCTCGAAAGACTTGAGCCCGATCGGCGACCATCCGGATGTAAAGCGCATGCTGATGACGATGCGCGCACTCACCAATGCCTCGCGCGCCATCTGCCTGCGCACCGCCTCGGCGCTGGATCGCGCAAGCAATGCGACCGATGCGAACGAGAAGAAACAGGCGAACGAAGAAGCGAGCCTGCTGACCCCGATCGCCAAGTCGTTTTCGAGCGATGCCGGAAACGAGGTCGCTTCTCTCGGCGTGCAGGTGCATGGCGGCATGGGCTTCATCGAGGAAACCGGCGCTGCCCAGCACATGCGCGATGCCCGCATTCTGCCGATCTATGAGGGCACCAACGGGATTCAGGCGATCGATCTGGTCGGCCGCAAGATCGGCCAGAGCGGCGGCGAAACGCTGAAGCGCGTGATTGCCGAGTATCGCGACACGGCAAACGACGTCGCGAAGTCGAACGACCCCGCGTTCGGCAAGGCCGCGCAGCGTCTGAACGAAACGCTCGACGCGCTGGAGCGTGCCACGAAGTACATGTTCGAGGCACTGAACCGCGATCAGGCCGAGGCGCTTGCCGGCGCCACGCCCTATCAGAAACTGTTCGGCCTTGCCGCGGGCGGTTCTTATCTCGCGCAGGCGGCACTCGCCGAGCGGGTCGGCGGCGCGCCTGCGGGCCGCGTCGCCATTGCGCGGTTCTTTGCGGAGAATCTCTGCACGCAGGCAGGCGGCCTCGAGGCTACGATCACGGAAGGCGCTGCGTCCGTCGCGCACTCCGACGCGGCGCTAGTGGCTTAACTTTTCTTTCCCTCCCATGATGGGGAGGGAAGCTTGCGCCGCGATAGCGGTGCGAGCAGGGCGGGGTGATAGCGCCACACTTTTTGCCGACCCCCGGCTCGCGTTTCACGCTCGCCGCCCTCCTCGGAAGGGGGAGGGGAAAAAGCGGGCGATTGACGAACAGGAGAAATGAATGTCCTTATCCGGAAAAACCCTCTTCATCACCGGCGCGTCACGCGGCATCGGTCTTGCGATTGCGCTTAAGGCGGCGAAAGACGGCGCAAACATCGCAATCGCCGCGAAAACCGATACCCCGCATCCTAAGCTGCCGGGAACGATTCATTCCGCCGCCGAAGAAGTCGAGAAGGCGGGCGGCAAGGCGCTGCCGCTCGTGGTCGACGTGCGCGACGAGGTGAACGTCAACGAGGCGATCAAAAAAACTGCAGACAAATTCGGTGGCATCGACATCGTCATCAATAACGCGAGTGCGATCCAGTTGCTCCCGACCACGCAGCTCGACATGAAGCGCTTCGACCTGATGCACCAGATCAACGCGCGCGGCACCTTCGTGGTTTCGAAATTCGCGATCCCGTTCCTTGAGAAATCTAGGAACCCGCATATCCTGATGCTGTCGCCGCCCTTGGACATGCAGCAGAAGTGGTTCGCGCCACATACGGGCTATACGATGGCGAAATACGGCATGAGTCTTGTGGTGCTCGGCCTCTCCGGAGAACTCAAGTCGAAGGGGATTGCCGTGAACGCGCTCTGGCCGCGGACGACGATTGCGACCGCGGCGGTGAACAATCTTCTCGGCGGCGATGCGCTGATGCAGCGGAGCCGCACGCCGGACATTCTGGCCGACGCTGCGGTTCGCATCTTCGAGAAGCCGTCCCGCGAATTTTCGGGGAACTTTCTGATCGACGACAATTTTCTTGCGGGCGAGGGCGTCACCGATTTCGACAAGTATCGCGTGAACCCCGCTCAATCTTTGCAGATGGACTTCTTCGTTCCCGACAATATCCCGGCACCGCCGGGCGTGAGCTTGGCTCCGCTGAAGGCCGCGGGCTAAGATCGGGAATGACCACGCTCCTTCTCACGCATCCCTCCGCCCTCAATCACGACACCGGACTCGGCCACCCCGAGCGGCCGGATCGCATCCGTGCGCTGAACGAAGAGTTCGGCAAAGAGAAATACTCGATGCTCGCGCGGGAGGAAGCGCCATTGGCGCCGCTCGAAGCCGTAGGCCTCGCGCATCCGATGGAATACGCCGAGAAGCTCCGCGAAATCGTGCCCGCGCAGGGCGCAGTGCGCGTGGACGGCGACACCGTGCTTTCCGCAAAAAGCTGGGAGCCGATCATGCGCGCCGTCGGCGGCGCTATCTATGCGGTGGATGAAGTCTTCGCAAAAAAAGCGAGCAACGCTTTTGTCGCGATGCGTCCGCCCGGACACCATTGCGAAACCGCGACCCCGATGGGCTTCTGCTTCTTCAACAATGCGGCGATCGCGGCCCGCCACGCACAGAAGAACCACGGCGCCGAGCGTGTCGCGATCATCGACTTTGACGTGCACCACGGCAACGGCACGCAGGATATTTTTTGGGCCGACCCAAGCGTACTTTATTCCTCGACGCACCAGATGCCGCTTTATCCCGGCACCGGCGCGAAAAGCGAAACGGGTGCTGCGAACACCATCGTGAATGCGCCGCTCTCGTCGGGAGACGGCGGCGCGCAGTTCAAGGAAGCGTTCGAAACCGTCATCCTGCCGCGTATCAATAACTTCCAGCCGGACCTCCTGGTGATCTCCGCGGGCTTCGACGCGCACAGGAACGATCCGCTGGCGAGCCTCAACCTCGTCGAGGAGGATTTCGCCTGGGTCACCGGCAAGCTCATGGACCTTGCCGACAAGCACGCGAACGGTAGGGTCGTATCGCTGCTCGAAGGCGGCTATGATCTGGAAGGACTCGCACGCTCAGCCGGCGCGCATGTCCGCACCCTGATGCGCGCCTGAGCGGAATTCGACAGATGGCAAAAGACACCAAAGACGCAAACGGCGATGTCGCCGCGATGCCCTTCGAGAAGGCGCTCGCCGAGCTCGAGCAGATCGTGCAGAAGCTCGAGAGCGGCAACGTGCCGCTAGAGGATTCCCTCAAGATTTACGAGCGCGGCGAGGCGCTGAAGAAGCGCTGCGACGCGCTTTTGAAAGATGCAGAGGCGCGGGTCGATAAAATCGCGCTCGACGCCAAGGGCAAACCTACCGGTTCCACGCCGCTTGATCAGGATTAAGCGGAAAGAGAAGGCTGGCCAAAGGCATGCCCTGCGGCGTTCGTTGCCTTGTATAAGCCCCGAAAAATGCTGATATTTCGTCCGCAATGACCGAAGTTCCGCACTCCCGCACGCCGCTGCTCGATACCGTGAATGCGCCGGAGCACATCCGTGCGCTGCCGGAGTCGAACCTCCGCCAGCTTGCCGACGAGCTTCGCTACGAGACTGTGAATGCGGTGTCGGTCACGGGCGGCCATCTCGGCGCGGGGCTTGGCGTCGTCGAACTGACGGTGGCCCTGCATTATGTCTTCGACACACCGCACGACCGCCTGATCTGGGACGTCGGCCATCAGGCCTATCCGCATAAAATCGTTACCGGCCGCCGCGACCGTATCCGCACGCTCAGGATGGGCGGCGGCCTGTCGGGTTTCACAAAGCGGGCCGAGAGCGAATACGACACCTTCGGCGCGGGCCATGCATCGACGTCGATTTCGGCCGGCCTCGGCATGGCGATCGCCCGCGACCTGAAGGGCGAGAGCCGCAACATTGTCTGCGTGATCGGCGACGGCGCAATGTCCGCGGGCATGGCCTATGAGGCGATGAACAATGCGGGCGCTGCGGGCAGCCGCTTGATCGTGGTGCTCAACGACAACGACATGTCGATTGCCCCGCCGGTCGGCGCGATGTCGGCTTATTTCTCGCGCCTGATTTCGGGCCGCACATATAACGCGCTTCGCACGACCGGAAAAAAAGTCACTGCCAAGCTCCCCAAACGCATCGACGACCTGATCACGCGCGGCATCGAGCACTGGCGCGGCTATATCACCGGCGGCACGCTGTTCGAGGAACTCGGCTTCAGTTACATCGGCCCGATTGACGGCCACAACCTCGACCATCTCTTGCCCGTCCTGAAGAACGTGCGCGACAACGAGCCGGGTCCCGTACTCGTCCATGTCGTCACGCAGAAGGGCAAGGGCTACGCGCCCGCCGAAGCCTCCGACGACAAGTATCATGGCGTCGTGAAATTCGATGTTGCAACCGGTGCGCAGGCGAAAGCAAAAGCAGGCGCTCCCTCCTACACGAAAGTTTTTGCCGAAAGCCTCGTCAAGGAAGCGAGGAAGGACGACAAGATCGTTGCGATCACGGCGGCGATGCCGTCGGGCACCGGCCTCGACATTTTCGCGAAAGAGTTCCCGCACCGTACCTTCGACGTCGGCATCGCCGAGCAGCATGCCGTAACCTTCGCGGCGGGTCTCGCGACCGAAGGCCTGAAGCCCTTCGCCGCGATCTACTCGACCTTCCTCCAGCGCGCCTACGATCAGGTCGTGCACGACGTCGCGATCCAGAAGCTGCCGGTGCGCTTTGGCATCGACCGTGCGGGGCTGGTCGGTGCGGATGGCGCGACGCATGCCGGCTCTTTCGACGTCGCCTATCTCGCCTGCCTGCCGGACATGGTGATCATGGCAGCCGCTGACGAAGCCGAACTCGTGCACATGGTCGCGACTTCCGCTGCCATCGGCGACCGGCCGTCGGCGTTCCGCTTCCCACGCGGCGAGGGCATCGGGATAGCGCTTCCCGCCGAAGGCAAGCCGCTTGAGATCGGCAAGGGCCGCATCGTCCGCGAAGGCACCAAGATTGCGCTGCTTTCCTTCGGTGCGCGCCTCGCCGAATGCCTGCGCGCGGCGGACGAACTCGCAGCCCTCGGCCTCTCGGCGACCGTCGCGGACGCCCGCTTCGTGAAGCCGCTCGACCGCGATCTCGCGTTGCGTCTCGCGCGCGAGCACGAAGTGCTGATCACCATCGAGGAAGGCTCGGTCGGCGGCTTCGGCAGCCACGTGCTCGAATTCCTCGCCCGCGAAGGCGCGCTCGACAACGGACTGAAGATCCGTCCGATGGTGCTTCCCGATATTTTCCAGGATCACGATTCGCCCGCGAAGATGTACGAGCAGGCGGGACTAGATGCGCGCGGCATCGTCGCCACCGCGCTTTCCGCGATCGGCAAGGACGAGTCGAGCCTCCTGCGTCCGCGCCGCGCGTAAACTGCCATGAAGAAATCCATGCGCGCCGATCAGTTGCTGGTCGCGCGCGGACTGTTCGAGAGCCGCGCGAAAGCGCAAGCCGCAATCGAGGCTGGCAACGTCTCTGCGGATGGCAAAGTCATCCGTAAGGTTTCGGAGCAGCTGAGCGAAGATGCGGAAATCGCCGCCACTCCGGCTCATCCTTATGTCTCGCGCGGCGCCCTGAAGCTCGAAGCCGCGTTGGATCACTTTAATATCGATCCGAAGGGAAAAATCTGCCTCGACATCGGCGCTTCCACGGGCGGTTTCACTGAAGTCATGCTCGCGCGGGGTGCCGCGAAAGTGTACGCCGTAGATACCGGTACGGATCAGTTGCATCCGCGCATCAAGGGCGATCCGCGTGTCGTCTCGCTCGAGCAGAGCGACATCCGCAAGCTAGAGGACGCGGAAATTCCGGACCACGCCCGCCTCATCGTGATCGACGTGAGTTTTATTTCGCTGGAGCACGTGATTCCGAAGGCGCTCCAGTTCGCGGCGCCCCATGCCGAGCTGGTCGCGCTCATCAAGCCGCAGTTCGAAGCCGGCCGTGAGCATCTGAAGAAAGGCATCGTGCGCGATGCCGAAGTGCATATGGCGGTTTGTCAGCGGGTAGAATTACTGGTCGGCAGGCAGGGCTGGCGGCTCCGCGGAACCATTCCGTCTCCGATTCCCGGCGGCGACGGCAACGCCGAGTTCCTGTTGTACGCAGAGCATTAGTCGCCTCATCCTTCGAGACGGCTGGCTGCGCGGGCCCCTTCAGGATGAGGGTAGCGTTGCGCACTTTCGCGCGTTCCGCCCCTTCAGCCGTCATTCATCCGTCGCGGAGCACATGGATAGAGGCCGAGCCTTTTAATCGCCGCAAGATGAGCTAGAAGTCCCGCCTCCCATGCACGGCATGAACCCCATATCCGCCGCCGGAACTCCGGCCGGCATCGGCCCTTGGCGCGTCGAGCTGACCGAGACGATCAGGCTCGCGCTGCCGATCGCGCTGACGCAGCTCGGCCAGGTCGCGATGATGACGACCGATCTCGCGCTCGTGGGCCGTCTCGGCGGCGATGCCATCGCGGCCGCAGCCCTTGCGCAGGTGATCCTGTTCACCGCTTTCGTGTTCGGCATGGGTCTGACGTCAGCGGTAGCTCCGCTTGCCGCGCAGTCCTTCGGCGCGCGCGAGCCGCGCATGGTGCGCCGTTCGTTGCGCGTCGGGCTCTGGGCCGCGACCATTCTCGGCATCCCGCTTTCCATCGGCCAGTTATGGGGCGAGGAACTCTTGCTTGCGCTCGGACAGGAACCGAAGGCGGCGGCGCTTGCGAACGAATATCTGATGGGTCTCGCATGGAGCCTGATTCCTGCATGGTGGTTCATCGCACTGCGCGGCTTCATGGGCGCGGTGAACCGGCCGGAGCCCGCGTTCTGGATTACGCTCGCGGCGGTGCCCGCGAATTTCATTCTTGCCTATGCGCTGGTCTTCGGTGCGTTCGGCGCGCCGCAACTCGGCATACTCGGCGCGGGTGTCGCGACCACGTTCGTCAACCTCGGCATGTGCGTGGCGGCGCTCTGGGTCTGCTATGCGCAAGCTCCCTTCAAGAAGTATAAGGTGCTCGGCGGCTTCTGGCGCTATGACGGCCATCTCATGAAGCAGCTCGTCGCCATCGGCACGCCGATGTCGCTGACCTTCCTGCTCGAATACGGACTGTTCGGCAGCGCCGGTCTCGTGGTCGGGCTGTTCGGCGCGAGCGCCTTGGCCGCGCATCAGATCGCACTCCAGATCGCCGCGATCCTGTTCATGATTCCTTTCGGCATCTCGCTCGCCGCAACCGTGCGCGTCGGGCAGGAGGCGGGGCGGAAAAATCCGCAAGGCGCGCGCCGCGCGGGTTTCGTGGCAATCGGCCTCGCGCTCGTTTTCATGACCGTCATGACGGTGCTGGTGGTGGCGCTCCGCGAGGTGCTGCCCGCGCTGTTCCTTGATGAGTCGATGAAGGACGCCGCGCAGATCGTTTCGATCGCATCCTGGCTGATCCTTCTCGGCGCGACCTTCTTCATCGCCGATGGCGTACAGACCGCGATGGCGGGTTCGCTGCGCGGCTTGAACGACACCAAGATTCCGATGCTGTTTGCGGCGATCAGCTTCTGGGTGATCGGCTTCGGCTCGCTCTGGCTGCTCGCGTTTCCGCTCGCGCTCGGTGTCACAGGGGTCTGGATCGGCTTCACCATCGGCCTGATCGTCTATTGCATCATGCTGGTGACGCGCTTCCATCTCCTGACCGCGCGCGGCTACATCCCCGAAGCGCCGCACGCCGAGCATCACTTCCCGAAGGCGAAGCCGCTTCCGGCGGAGTGAAATCGAAGCTATTGCTCGCCGTATGAGCGAGAAAGTCCGCATCGATTCCATCGGCAGGCAGGGCGACGGCGTTGCGGATACGCCGCAAGGCCGCGTGCATGTCGCCTATACGCTGCCCGGCGAGGACGTCGAAATTACGCGCGACGGCGATCGGGGCGCCCTGACCACTTTCGTCATGCCGCGCCCGAACCCGAACCGGATCGAGCCCGTCTGCCGGCATTTCACGCTTTGCGGCGGCTGCGCGCTCCAGCACTGGAAGGCCGAACCCTATCTCGCATGGAAGCGTCTTCAGGTCAGCGAGGCGCTTGCGCGTGCGGACGTGAAGGCCGAAGTGGCGGAAACGATCCCTGCACATGGAGAGGGAAGAACCCGTGCGGTGTTCCACGCTGGCCGCGGCGAGAAAAAGGAAGATCTCGGTTTCGCGATCCGGCGTTCGCACGAAGTCGTGCCGATCGAAGAATGCCCGGTGCTCGATCCGAAGCTCGAGGCGGCGCTTCCGGTCGCGCGCGAGCTTGCGAGGATGCTCGTGCCGATGCGAAAGCCGGTCGATCTCCATTTCACGATCGCGCAGCTCGGGTTCGATATCGATATTCGCGGCCCCGGCAAACTCGTCGCCGCGGTGGAATCCAAAGTAGTGCGGTTCGCGGCGGAAAAGAAAATCCTGCGAATTTCTCTTCATGGCGAGCCGCTGGCACAACTGGCGGCACCTTCGCGCCTGATCGGAGCCGTGCGCGTTCATTTTCCGCCCGCAGCTTTTTTCCAGGCGACGCAGGAAGGCGAGCGCGTGCTTGCGGAGAAAGTTCTGGAAGCCGCGGAGGGCGCGAAGTCCGCGGCGGATCTGTTTTCGGGCGTCGGCACCTTCGCACTTCGGCTTGCTTCGAAAACGAGGACTGCGGCCTTCGACAATCACGCGCCTTCGATCGCCGCGTTGCAGGCTGCCGCGAAATCGCCGGGCCTGAAGCCGGTGAGCGCATCGGCGCGGGATCTGTTCCGCTGGCCGCTGGTTGCAGACGAGCTACGGCATTTCGATTTCGTCGTGCTCGATCCGCCGCGTCAGGGCGCGGAAGCGCAGGTGCGCGAACTCGCAAAATCGAAGGTGAAGAAGATCGCTTATGTTTCCTGCGATGCCGATACTTTCGCCCGCGATGCGAGAGTGCTGATCGATGGCGGCTACAAGCTCGGTAAAGTCACGCCAGTCGATCAGTTCCGCTATTCGCCGCACGTGGAACTGGTCGCCGTCTTCTCAGCAAAGTAGTCGCCCCCGGTTACGCGGGGACGACAAGTTGACTAGTTCCCCCACCGCTGCATCCACATCTGCTCGCCGATCGTGCAGGAAACGCGCGGCGGCTTCGCCGCCGGGACTGCCCGCGCAATCGAAGGCGGTGTGATGCCGGAAACCTCGAGCACGAGTTTCTGCCGCACGGCGTTGATGAACTGGTCGCGGCTGCGCACAGGGATCACGAACGAGCCCGGCCCGCCGATCACACAGTCCTCGTAATAGACGTGCAGGTCGTTGATATCGAGCATGGACCCGGTCGGCGACTTCAGCTGCAGCGGCAGACCGTTGATGACGATGCCTTTGGCGACGATCTCGTCGCGCGTCGGCTCGATCAGCGGTCCCTGGTTGTTGGTGCCGTCTCCGGAAATGTCGATCACGCGGCGCGCGCCCTTGAACCCGCCATTGCCGAATTGCGCGGCGGAGAAAATCAGTCCTCCTGAAATAGAGGTGCGATAGGTCCGGCGCACCGGTGCTTCCGCGAGCCTTGCCGCGAAAGCTTCCGCCGCGGCCCTGCTGTCAATAAGCGTCCACGGCACCACGACGGTCTGTTCGTGTGTGCCGGCCCATTCGATATAGATTAGCGCTATCTTGCCGTAGGCGCCGCCGCGCAGCGCGTCGATGAATTCCTTGGAGCGGAGCGCGGTGATATAGCCCTCGCGCTGGAGCGCGAGTTCGTCGAAATCCATCGAGTAGGAAATATCGACCGCAAGCACGAGTTCGACATCGACTTGCGTCTGCGCGTCCGCGCGGGACGGCATCGCGAGCAGTGCTGCGAACGATGCCGCAAGGATAAGGCCGAAACGCATCGCCAGAATCCTCCGCCTGAAGGATTAGCCATGCAAAAGGTGGCACGAAACGGGCGGGCGCGGGAGAGGCTCTGGCTAGCCGTCCAGAGATTCGGTGGAGACGATTTCGATGCCAAAGCCGGCGAGGCCGACATAGGTGCGGGCGCGCGAGGCCAGCAGGCGGATCGAGGAAATGCCGAGATCGCGCAGAATCTGTGCGCCGACGCCGATTTCCCGCCACTGTTCCGCACGCTGCGCCTCGGTGGAATCGTCCTTCGCGCCGGGCTTTACCACCGGCACGCCCGCCGTGCCGTCGCGTAGATAGATCAGTACGCCGCGGCCTTCGGTTTTGAACCGTGCGAGCGCGTTGTGGATGACGGAGCCGCCGCCGATCACATCGCCGATCACGTCGGCGCGGTGCAGCCGCGCAACGATATTCTTCCCGTCGCCGATCTTGCCGTGCACGAAGGCAATGTGGTGCGTCTGGTCGAACGGCGTCGTAAAGGCATAGCCCGTGAGCGTTCCGATCTCGCTATGCACGGGAAACTCGGAGACCCGGGTTACGAGCTTTTCGCGCACCTGCCGGTAGGCGATGAGATCGGCGACCGAGACCTGCGCGAGCTTGTGCTTCTCGGCGAAGGCCGCGACCTGGCTCCCGCGCATCACCGTGCCGTCGTCGTTCACGAGCTCCGAGATGACGCCGACATGCGGCAGGTTGGCGAGCTTGCAGAGATCGACGCAGGCTTCTGTGTGGCCGGTACGCATCAAGACGCCGCCTTCGCGCGCGATCAGCGGGAAGATATGGCCGGGCCGCACGAAATCGGCGGCACCCATGTTGCCATTTGCCAGTGCGCGCACGGTGGTGGTGCGCTCCTCGGCGGAGATCCCGGTGGTCGTGCCGTGCTTCGCATCGACCGAAACCGTGAAAGCGGTGGTATGCGGCGCGTCGTTGTTCGCAACCATCGGGTTGAGGTTGAGCCGGTTCGCTTCCGCTTGCGTTAACGGCGCGCAGACGATGCCGGAGGTGTGCCGCACGATGAACGCCATCTTCTCCGGCGTGCAGAGCGAGGCCGCGACGAAGAGATCGCCTTCGTTCTCGCGGTCGTCGTCGTCGGTGACGACCACGATCTCGCCGCGCGCGAACGCGGCGATTGCCTTTTCGACGCGGCTCTGTTCTGCGGCGTTCATGCTTACTTCTTCTTCGGGAACGGCCAGCCGGAGGTCGCGCCGACCTGTCCGCGATGGCGCAAAAACTGATCCGCGAGCACGATCGCCATCATGGCTTCGCCGATCGGCACGGCGCGGATGCCGACGCAGGGGTCGTGCCGGCCCTTGGTCGAGACTTCCGTCTCCGCGCCGAAACGGTCCACCGTGTCGCGCGAGGTCAGGATCGAAGACGTCGGCTTCACTGCGAAGCGCGCGACGACCGGCGCGCCCGTAGAGATGCCGCCGAGCACGCCGCCCGCATGGTTCGAAAGGAATACCGGGCCGTTATTGCCCGCTCGCATTTCATCGGCGTTCTGTTCGCCGGTAAATTTTGCAGACTGAAATCCCGCGCCGATCTCCACGCCTTTGACCGCATTGATGCTCATCATGGCGCTGGCAAGCTCCGCATCGAGTTTGCCGTAAATGGGCGCGCCAAGACCCGCGGGCACGTTCTCCGCCACGACTTCGATCACTGCGCCGATGGAGGAGCCGCTCTTGCGGATGCCGTCGAGATATTCTTCCATCTTCTTCGCGGCGCTTGCATCAGGACAGAAGAACGGATTGTTCGAAACTTCCTTCCAGTCCCAGCGCTCGCGGTCGATTTCGATTTCGCCCATCTGCACGAGTGCCGCGCGGATCGTGATGTCCGGAATGATTTTTCGCGCGACTGCGCCTGCTGCGACGCGCGAGGCGGTTTCGCGCGCGGAGGCGCGGCCCGAGCCGCGCGGATCGCGGATGCCGTATTTCATGTCGTAGGTGTAGTCGGCATGGCCGGGGCGATACTTGTCCGCGATCTCGGAATAATCCTTCGAGCGCGCGTCCACGTTCTCGATCATGAGCGCGATCGGCGTTCCGGTCGTCAGCTCCATGCCTTCTTCGTTGACATAGGTGCCGGAAAGAATCTTCACCTGATCCGGCTCGCGCCGCTGCGTGACGAAGCGAGACTGACCCGGCTTGCGCCGGTCGAGATCCGCCTGAATGTGCTCCGCCTTCAGCGGAATCCGCGGCGGGCAGCCGTCGACCACGCAGCCGATCGCGACCCCGTGGCTTTCGCCGAAGGTGGTGACGCGGAAGAGGTGGCCGAAGGTGTTGTGCGACATGCGGGTGCTTTTAGGAGCGGGCCGCGGCGGGGTCAAACGGCGCAGACATTAACGGCTTCGAGCCGCTATGCGGCAGAGCTGCGGCGCAGGCTCGCGCCGATTAGCTTGCGCGCTGCTTTCGCGGCTGCCGTTGCGTACGTGCGGTCTCCGTGCACCAGGATCAGCGAGATCGCCCCTTCCGAAAGCAGCCAGATTTCCCGGGCCGTGTCTTTGGGCGAGACGGCGCCGGCCTTCGCAAGCAACTCCGCGAAATGATTCTCAAGTTCTGCCTTGTGCCGCCGCGCGATCTTGCGCGCGGGATGACCCGGCAGATCGGCCAGTTCGATCACAAGCCGTGTGAAGCCGGAGCCGGCCCAACGGGGCGTGTCGGACCAGACCTTGAGGTCCTCGAACAGGGCATCCGTGATCGCAGCAGGCGAACCTCTCAATTTGTCGCCAAACGTCCGGAACGCGGCCAGCGCGAGTTCGCTCTGCGTTTCCAGCACGGAGGCGAGCAGCGCGTCCTTGCTTTCGAAATGATAATAGAGCGTCTTCTTCGTGAGCTTCGCCGCAAGGGCGATCTCGTCGATGGATACGCGGGAATACCCCTGCCTGCGAAACAGCTTGTAGGCGGCATCCAGAATCCGCTTCCGCGTCGGCTCCGGCGATCGTGGCATGGACCGGTTTCTCCGTATGTATACCGCTTAGTGTATTTACAACATTTTCAGGCGCGCTTGAATGGCCGGACTTTCGGGGGAAGGCCATGCGCTTCGGGAAACTCACGTTCCGCTCGGTCGATGTCCGCGCCGTATCGGTGCCGTTGCGCCGTCCGGTCGTTTCCAAAGTCGGTCTGTTCGAAGAATGGCCGGTCATCCTGATCGACCTTCATACCGAAGAAGGCGTCACCGGCCGCGCTTACCTCGAGCCTTATCTGAAAAACGCAGCGCGCTATCTGATACCTGTGATCCACGATCTTGCCGCGGCGCGCATCGGCAAGCTGGTCCATCCGGTCGACGATTTTCAGGCGATGCACCGCTCGCTCAATCTCGTCGGCTATGAAGGCATGTCGATGATCGCCGTCTCCGGGCTCGACATGGCGGCGTGGGATGCGCTCGCGAAAGCCGCGGACATGCCGCTCGCAAATTATCTCGGCGGGTCGCTTGGCAGCGTTCGGGCCTATAACAGCAATGCGCTCTGGCTGACGGATGTCGGAAAACTGAAAGACGAAGCGGCGGCACTCGTAGCCGAAGGCGGCTTCAAGGGTCTCAAACTACGGCTCGGCCGCGAGCGTGTTGCCGATGATCTTCTCGCAATTAAGGCGGTGCGGGCCGGTGCGGGCGAGGAAATCAAATTGATGGTCGATTTCAATCAGGGTTTGTCGTTCGGCGACGCACTGCATCGCTGTCACGCGCTCGACGGCGAGGGCCTGTACTGGTTCGAAGAGCCGGTCACCTATAGCAATCTGGAAGGTTACTCGCGTCTGCGCGACGAACTGAAAACGCCGCTCCAGCTCGGCGAGAATTTCTACGGCCCGCGTTTGCTCCATCAGGCGCTCGCGGCCGGCGCGGGCGACTACGTGATGCCGGATCTCATGCGTATCGGCGGCGTCACCGGATGGATGCGGGCAGCCGCCATCTGCGGCGCGGCGGGTATCGAAATGTCGTCGCATCTCTATCCGGAATTTTCCGCGCATCTCCTGCGTGTCACCGAAACCGCGCATTGGCTCGAATGGCAGGACTGGGCCGATCCGATCCTCAAGGAGCCGTTCAGGATGCGGGACGGCAATCTCGAAATCCCGGATCGTCCCGGCGCCGGCATCGAATGGAATGAAGACGCGCTGAAGCGCTGGCGCTACGACGCGTGAGTTACTTCACCATTGCCATCTTCGGCTGCACGATCGAAGGTCTCGCGTTCAGCGCCTCGACCTGGAAGCCCGCGACCTTCTTGTAGTTGTTCGCAACTTCCTCGAGTTCCTGCTGCGAAAGCACTTCGGTCACGACATTGAAGCCGTTCGGCGCGCGCTGCTCGACCATTTCCATCACACGCTCGGGGCCGTTGCCGCGGTTCAAGAGTACGAGCTGCGAAGTCGCGGGCCGTCTCTCCGCTTCATAGGCGTCGAGCGCAGCAATCGTCTCGCCCTTGTCCTGAATCTCACGGGCTAGCACGCGCGCATCCAGGATTGCCTGCGAGGATCCGTTCGAGCCGATCGGATACATCGGATGCGCAGCGTCTCCGAGCAGCGTCACGCGGCCGTAGCTCCAGCGCTCCCGCGGGTCGCGGTCCACGAGCGGATATTCAAAACAGTATTCTGCGTCGCGGATCAGACCCGGCACGTCGAGCCAGCCGAAATTCCAATGCTCGAACAGAGGCGCGAATTCTTCGAGCTTCGCCGCGCGGTTGTAATCCTCGCGCCGCCATTCGTAGGTCTCTTCGAACTCGCGCTCCGCGATCCAGTTGATCATCTGCATGCCGTTCTGGTCCGGCTTCGAGATCGGATAGGCGACGAACTTCACCTGCGGGTAGCCCGCCATGATCATCGACGAGCCGGTCATGAAGGGCTTTGCGACCGTCACGCCCCGCCACAGGATGCGGCGGCTCCAGATCGGCGGGCCTTCATCCGGGAACAGCTTCGAACGGATCGTCGAATGGATGCCGTCGCAGGCGATCAGGAGCGAGCCTTCTTCGCTGCCGACGGCTTTGCCGTCCTTGTCGGTGAAGTGCGCGCGCACGCCGTTCGCCGTCTCTTCCCAGCGGGATACGTGATGGCCGGTGACGATGTTTTCCGCGCCAAGGCGTTCGATTGCGGCGCGCAGGAGGATGAACTGCAATTCGCCGCGGTGGATCGAATATTGCGGCCACTTGTAACCGGCATCGATCCCGCGCGGCTCGGTCCAGATCCGCTTGCCGTGCTTGGAGAAGTAGGCGAGTTCGGAAGTGCGGATGCTCGTGCGCTCGAGCTCTTCCTGAAGCCCAAGCTCGATCAGTTCGCGGCAGGCATGCGGCAGCACGTTGATACCGACGCCGAGCGGCTTGATCTCTTTCACGCTCTCGAAGACGCGGCACTTCACACCGATCTGGTGCAGGCTCAGCGCAAGCGCCAGACCGCCGATGCCGCCGCCTGCGATAAGCACGGTCATTCGGGATTGCCGTTCTTCGTGCGGAGCGTCATGTCCGGCGCGTCCGGATTCTTGAGGCCGATGATGTGGTAACCCGCATCGACATGCAGCACTTCGCCGGTCACGCCCTTGCCGAGATCGGACATCAGGTACAGCGCGCTCGCGCCGACCTCTTCGTTCGATACGTTGCGGCGGAGCGGCGTATTGTATTCGTTCCACTTCAGGATGTAGCGGAAGTCGCCGATGCCGGATGCGGCGAGCGTCTTCACCGGTCCGGCGGAAATCGCGTTCACGCGGATATTCTTCGGGCCAAGATCGGCGGCGAGATACCGCACGCTGCACTCCAGCGCGGCCTTGGCGACGCCCATCACGTTGTAGTGGGGCATCCACTTCTCTGCGCCGTAATAGGTGAGCGTCGTGATCGCACCGCCGCGCGGCATGCGCTTTTCCGCGCGCTGCGCGATCGCGGTCAGCGAATAGCAGGAGATTGCAAGCGTCATGTTGAAGTTGTCGGCGGTGGTGTCCACATAGCGGCCGTCGAGCTGCGCCTTGTCCGAAAATGCGATCGCGTGAACGACGAAATCCAGATCGCCGATCAGCTTGTCGCTCGCCTCGAAGACAGCGTCGATGGTCGTGGGATAGGTGACATCGCAGTGCCCCGCGACCTTGGCGCCCAGTTCTTCGGCGAGCGGCTCGACGCGCTTGCGGAGCGCGTCGCCTTGGTAGGTGAGGGCAAGCTCGGCGCCTGCGTCGGCGCAGGCCTTGGCGATGCCATAGGCGAGCGAGCGGTTGTTCGCGATGCCGAATATGAGCCCGCGCTTGCCGCGCATCAGCCCGCTGGTATCGCTCATTCTCTGCCCCCGGCTACGCCATACGCCCCGAAACCGGTTCAGGGGCTGCAATTTTGTATGACATGGGGCCGCGCCGGGCTTCAAGGCGCGTCCCGTTCAAGGCTTGTAACGAATTTACGGGGTCGTTTCCCGCGAAAGTGGCACCCGAAACCCCGGCCTTCAAGGTTCTCGAAAACAGGGGCTATGGGTGCCGGCTCGCGTCACTTCGTTCGCTTGGCCGAGACGACGTGGGCGTTTAACCGCGTTCCTTCAGCTTCCTCGCCAAGGCCTCGAGCTCCGCGTCCGCTCCTTCGGGCAGCAGGATGTTCACGGAGACCAGGAGGTCGCCGGGCTGTCCGCCCTTCTGGGGCAGTCCCTTACCCTTGAGCCGGAAGGTGCGCCCGCCGGACGTCTTCGACGGGATTTTCAGGTCCACCGCGCCGGAGAGCGTTGGCACCCGGACGGAGCCGCCGAGGATCGCGTCCGCGAGCGGGACCGAAACCTCTGCCCTGAGGTTCGCGCCTTCGATCTTGAGATCGGGGTGCGCAGCCACATGGATCGTCACGATGGCGTCGCCCGGAACGGGGCCGGCGAAGCCTTGCCCGCGCAGCCGGATCTGCTGCCCGTCCGTGACGCCGGCTGGGATCGTGACTTCGACCTCCTTGCCGGAGGGGAGCATCACGCGCTTTTTCGCGCCGGAGACGCTTTCTTCGAGCGAGACGGAAAGCGGCAGCGCGATGTCGGCGGCTTTCGCCTGCGCAGTCTCGAACTCCTCGAACGCGGTGTCGCCATGTGCGGCCCGCCCGCCGAAGATGCTCGAAAGAATGTCCTCGAAGCCGCCGCCCTGCGGCCGCGCTCCACCCCGTGCGCCGCGCCTCTGGAAGCCGCCGGGGCCATACGAGAAGGTTTCGAAGATGGTCTCGCCGCCGGGGAAGCCCTGCGCGCCGCCGAACCCGCCCTGCTGGCGGGGGTCGAAGTTGAACCCTTTCGGCTTGCCTTCGGCATCGATCTCGCCGCGGTCGAACTGCGCGCGCTTCTTCTCGTCGCCGAGGATTTCGTAGGCTGTGTTGATCTCGGAAAAACGCGTGGCCGCCTTCGGATCTCCCTTGTTGGAGTCCGGGTGGTGCTTCTTGGCGAGCTTCCTGAAGCCCTTCTTGATCTCGTCGGCGGAAGCCTTGCGGGCTACGCCGAGCACCTCATAGGGGTCGCGCAAAGAATAAGTCCTTTCCGAGCTGCTGGTACGGCTCGATCCTTATTTGGGGAGGAAGGCTTCCGCGTGCAACGACCAGCATGCTGAGCGAAGCGGTCACCCCTGCGGGTAAAAATATGCGGGTAGCCTGAGGCCAAATTTGGCCGTCAGCCCCGCTTCAGCGGCTTGACGCTTTTGACTTCCCACATCCCGGCGCTCACGCGGCAGGCGAGACCTTCGGACCAGGTCTCGATGCCGTCCCGCACATGGCTTGCGATGAAGTTGCGGCAGGGCATGCCGTCTTTGGTGAAGGCGGAGGCGATCGGGGTCACCGTACCGCGGGCACCGCTTGCCGGATTGTGCCAGGGCACGCTCGGGCCTTCGTCTGTGCGCGCAAGCGCTTCTTTGAGTGCGGCCTGCGTGTGCGGCCAGTCGATCGCGCTCATGCCCATCGGGATGTCGCGCGAGCTCGCCATCGAAAGCGGAATCGAGCCGGTGGTTTCGTCGTTGGCGTGCCGGATCACGGTCGGACCTGAGGTCGGGCCGTTGTCGCTGACGCCGCCCGGCAAGAGCGAAGAAAGCTGCATCGAGCAGCCGCCCAAGAGCATCGCGATCAGTCCTGCGGCGATGGGAGCAGAGAAGAGGGAGGCCACGGATAGGCGGGCGCCCGTCGTTCCATGATAAGGAAGACGGCCGGTGTCGGACTGCTCTCGCCCTGACGACGCCTTACGCACCGATTACTCCAGCCCAATACGGTTACAAACGAGCTAGACAGGATTGAGCGCATGACAGGGTTAATTTCCGGTGACTTCACCGAAAGCGCCGATCCGTTCGCCCTTTTCAAGGCCTGGTTTGCGGAAGCGAAGACCGCCGAACCGAACGATCCGGAGGCGATGTCGCTCGCAACCGTCGACGCCTCCGGCCTGCCGGATGTGCGGGTGGTGCTCATGAAGGAGGCCGACGAACGCGGCTTCGTTTTCTATACGAACGAGCAGAGCGCGAAGGGGGCCGAACTGGCCTCGAACCCGAAAGCGGCCCTGGTCATGCACTGGAAGTCGATCCGGCGGCAGGTGCGGGTGCGCGGGGCCGTCGAGCGCGTAAGCGCGGCCGAGGCGGACGCCTATTTCGCAAGCCGCTCGCGCCCGTCGCAGATCGGTGCCTGGGCGAGCGACCAGTCACGGCCGCTTGATAAACGCGAGACCTTTGAGGCGCGTGTCGCTGAAGTGGGAAAGCGTTTCGACGGCAAGGAAGTCACGCGCCCCCCGAATTGGGGCGGCTACCGGATCGTTCCGGTCCAGATCGAATTCTGGATGGACCGGCCTTATCGTTTGCATGACCGTGTAAAATTCACCCGCGATGCTCCCGGCAGCGCGTGGAAGAAAACGCGGCTTTACCCGTGAGCAGGTGACATGTCCGACACCAACGCAAAGAAGAGAACGCTGCTGCTGACCGGTGCTTCGCGCGGCATCGGGCATGCGACCGTGAAACGCTTTTCGTCGGCCGGCTGGCGGGTGATTACCTGTTCGCGCCACGGCTTTCCGGAAAACTGCCCGTGGGAAATGGGTCCCGAAGACCACATCCAGGTCGATCTCGCCGACCCCAAGATGACCAAGCAGGCGATCAAGGAAATCAAGTCGCGGATCGGCGGCGAGTTGCACGCGCTCGTGAACAATGCCGGCATCTCGCCGAAGGGCGAGGGCGGCTCGCGCATGGGCACGATCGAAACCTCGATCGAGGACTGGCAGCGCGTGTTTCAGGTGAACTTCTTCGCGCCGATCATGCTCGCGCGCGGCCTCGCCGAGGAATTGCAGAATACGCAGGGTGCGGTCGTGAACGTCACTTCGATCGCCGGCTCGCACGTGCACCCGTTTGCGGGCTCGGCCTATGCGACCTCGAAGGCGGCACTCGCATCGCTCACGCGCGAAATGGCCGCCGACTTCGGCCCGCGCGGCATCCGCGTGAACGCAATTGCGCCGGGTGAGATTGATACTGCGATCCTGTCTCCCGGAACGGACAAGATCGTAGAACAGATACCGATGCGCCGTCTCGGCACGCCGGACGAAGTCGCAAAGATCATCTACGTCTTGTGTACCGAGATGTCGTCCTACGTGAACGGCGCCGAAATCCACATCAACGGCGGGCAGCACGTCATTTGATACGACTCGCGCAGAAAATTGTCCTTGCCGTTGTCGTTCTGGCTGCGAGTCCGGCGCATGCCTGGCAGGTCGAGATTCTCGATCAGGCTCGTGGTGTAGTTTCTGTTGAATACGATGATGGTGTTCTGCTTCGCACGGCTGAGGGGCTCTGGCGTCTCGATTTGGCAAACGCGAAGCCGCGCCTCACTCAAATCCGCGTCGAAATCCGCCGCGCGAAGGAAAGCGATGCGCTGCCTGACGGCAAGCTTATCGGAGCGCCCGCGTTGAACGGGTTCGTCTATCTCGCATCTCCGACTGACCGTTACACCCATGGCGTGCTCGGCGACGCCATCGAGGCGGATGCGCTCGTATTTTTCGGTCACGACGGAAAGAAGCAAAGGGTGTCCGCCGGCAAGGATGCAGTCTTTGAGGACCTTGTACCTCGGCTGCACGATCTCGACGGGGACGGCATTCCTGAAATCATTGTCGTGAAATCTTATCTTTCGCGCGGTGCGGCGCTCGCTGTAATTGGCCGCGATAGGAACGGCGCCCTCGGAATCCTCGCAGAAACGCCGCCCATCGGCATTCCAAACCGCTGGCTCAATCCCGCCGGTTTCGGCGACTTTACTGGCGCGGGCAAACAGGAAATCGCGCTCGTCCGCATGCCGCATGCGCTTGGCCGGCTGGAAATCTGGCGATGGGAGAATGGCGGCCTCGTCAATGTCGCGCGAGAAGACGACACCAGCAATCATGCCATCGGTTCGCGCGTACTAAACCTAAGCGTGGTTGCCGATTTCGACGGCGACGGCTTGCCCGATCTTGCGATTCCGTCTTTCGACCGTCGCTCCATTCGCATCCTGCGCTTCCACGGCGGAATTTCTGAAATCGCCCGCATCAAACTGCCCGCGCGGGCCGAGCGCGGTATGGCGCTACTGGGCGCCGGTGGCGAAAAACTGCTTGTCGTAGGCCTTGAGGACGGAACCGTCGCGCTTATCCGCAGGTAGCAGTCACAACCACCGCTTCCATTTGAAGAAGAAATACGGCCCGATGGCCGCAATCACCATCGCAATGAGCGCCAGCGGATAGCCGTAAATGCTTTTCAGTTCCGGCATGTGCTCGAAGTTCATGCCGTAGATCGAGGCGATCAGCGTCGGCGGCATCAGCGTCACCGCCATGACCGAGAACAGCTTGATCACGTTGTTCTGCTCGAGGCTGACCATGCCGAGCGTCGCGTCGAGCAGGAACGTGATCTTGTTTCCGAGGAAATGGGCATGATCGGTCAGTGAGGAAATATCGCGCGCGACACTCTTCAGGTGCGTGCGCTGGTCTTTCGGAAGACCGGCCGCTTCCGCCTCGTTCGTGAAGAACAATACGAGCCGGTTCAGGGAGACGAGACTCTCGCGCGATTTCGAAAGCAGGTCGCCCTTGCGGCCGATGGTCCGCAGGATCGCTTGATAGCGCTGGTTCGGGTCGTCGCGTGCGGCGTTCCGCTCGAATACGCGCGCGGAGACTTTGTCCACCTCGGCTGCGAGCCGTTCGAGAATGTCCGCGATTCGGTCGATGATCGCATCCAGCAACTCGACCATGATGACCGGGCCGGTCGTATTCGCGGCGCAGGCTTTCGAGAGTTTCCCCGCGAGATAAGTGAAGGGCTTCGGCTCGTCGTAACGCACCGTGACGAGCCTGCCGCCCGCTATGATGAAGGTAATTGCAGTGGTGCCGGGCTTGTCGGTTTCGGTGTTGTACATCACGGTCGCGGTCATGTAGCGCGCACCGTTCTCGATATATAGGCGGCTCGAGACCTCGATCTCTGCCATTTCCTCGCGCGTCGGCACCATCACGCCGATCGCGTCTTCTACGATCTTGTCCTCCCCGATCGTCGGTGCGACCAGATCGATCCAGATTGCGTCAGGCGGACACGGATCGCCTTCCTTCACCTCGATGCGGACGAGCGACGCTCCGCGCAAGACATGGGCGAACAGCATGGGATTTCCCGCAAGGCGAAAGCTGCGAACCCACCTCCACTAGCGCGACTTGCAGGTAGCGTCCATGACGGCGCGCGTTCGCGCCGTCATCAATGCGTAACGTGGCGTGCCGGGAAAGCCGGTGATCTCAGAAGGAAAGCAGTTCGAGATCGCGCAGGGTTACGACGCCCGGCTTCGGCGCATAGGCGTTGTTCTTCTGCTCGCCCGAATAGCGCAGGCTTGCCGCGAGCGCCGAGATACCGACCTTGCGGTACTGGCTCTCGAGATTCGGACGACTCGATTCGCGCGCCTCGATCTTGTTGTTGCCGTTGGTTGCCGCAGACATTGATTCCTCCGAACCCATATTTCGTCCCCGAAAGGGCGTGGGTTTTCGCGTCCGACTAAGGCGCTTTTGGGCGCATGGCGCGGCCCGAATTAGTTGATTCGGCGAAAGAATTCCGGCGGATTCGCCGGGTGCGGCGATCTGACTCTCCAAAGGTTAACGGCCGCGCTCGATTGCATTTTCGAGATGCAGAATGAGCAAATGCCTTCGGTTTTGGCTTCCGGGTATCCCGCATTGCGACATTTCTGCCACAGAATTTGATATCCAGCCCTTTCAAGGCCTTAGGCTCTTCCCGTCAAAAATGAGTTCGGTTACTGACTGACCAAGCTTGGGGGCAAGCGAACTTCTAGGTCTGTAAGAAATGCGGATTCGTCACCTCGCCTTCGTGCTGTTGGCCTTCTCGCTGGCCGGCTGCATTTCCGACACCCTCGATCCGGTTCCCGAGTCCGCGCTGTCCGCGCGTGACCGCAAGTTGATTGCGAGCGCGCCCTACCTGAAGCACAAGCCGGATGACGGCTGGCTGCGCCATCTCGTCGAGTATCCGACGAAAGAGAAGCCCGGCACGGTCATCATCGATACCGAGAAGAAGTTCCTCTATCTCATCAAGGGTGAGGGCAAGGCCTATCGCTACGGCGTGACGGTGGGTGAAGAGGGCATGGCCTTCAAGGGCGAAGCCAACGTCAAGCGCAAGGCGGAGTGGCCCGACTGGACTCCAACCTCGGATATTCTCAAGCGCTTCCCGAATTTGCCGAAGTATGTGTCGCCGGGTCCGCATAACCCGATGGGCGCCCGCGCGCTCTATCTGTTCCAGGGCAACAAGGACACGCTGTTCCGTATCCACGGAACCAATCAGCCCGAGTACATCGGCTTTGCGATCTCGTCCGGCTGCATCCGCATGCTGAACGAGGACGTCATCGATCTCTATAATCGTGTGCCGATGGGCGCGAAGGTCATTGTTATCTGATCTGTCCGCGACTGTCGGTTTGGGGGCAAAGGGCGCTGCGAAAGCAGCGCCCTTTTCCGTTAGGGCCGGTCTGCATGCAGCGGACGCTCGAGCGGGTCCGGCGGCGTAGGCAAATTCCACTGACACAGCCGAAAGCCGCCGCGGCGCTGCGCAAGATCGAGATGGAAATGATCTTCGTGCAAGCCGTCGGAACCCGGGCCGAGCACGGTTGTAAACCGCGCGCAACTCGTCTGCTTCAGTTCGTTCAGAAGCTTGATTGGAGTTTCGGGCAGATCGACCCCGAAACGGCGGCCGTCTTTCGTCGCGATCGCGCGAACGTCGATCGCGTTCGCGCGGCCATGTTCGCTCAGGCGCGCGCCGCGAAGATTGTTCCGCGGGCGGCAATGGTAGGAAGCGGCGACATCGATGCGCGCGATTCCGCCATAGTCGGCGGTTGCCGGTGCGAGGTCTTCACGGACCCAGTCTGCAAACACTTCGGCGGTTTCGCAGCGGATCAAGGCTGAAGGCCGGAGCAGGACCTCGCCGCCGTCTTTCAGCTTGATCGCAGAAATCGTGATCTGGCCGATCGCGCCGCAGCCGTTGTCCCAGATCGCCGCCCGTGCCGGTTCGGCGATCACCTTGTCTTTGGCAAGAACCGCCTTGCAGAGCTTGTCCGCGGCATCGGCGTCTTCCTTTGAGATCGGAAGCAGCGCGGGGAAACGAGGCTTCGAGCCGGACGGCTGAGGGGCCTCGCTCGGCCGCATCTCCGGCATTGGCGCGGTCTTGGGCAGGCTCACGGTTTCCGCCCCTCCAGGGCCCATGGAGGCGCCTAAGGCGGTCAGGAAAAGCAGCGTAAACGAAGCGGTTTTCATTCGTCCGCGGCACCATAGCGCGAACCGATCGGTAGTTTTCTTGCCGCTCCGCACGCGCTAGTTTCGCGCAGAAAGGCGCCGGCGAGCCGTGCTGCCGCATAACGATAAGCGTGAGGGAGGAATATCATGAAGGGCTTGATGCAGGACTGGCCGCTGACCTGCAACCGGATCATCGACCACGCCGCAATCCAGTACCCGAACCGCAAGGTTATCAGCCGTTCGGTGGAAGGCCCCATCGTCGAGACCACCTACAAGCAGATTCGCGAGCGGGCCCTCAAGGTCGCGCAGCGTCTTGTGAAGGACGGCATCAAGAAGGGCGACCGCGTGGCGACGCTCGCATGGAATACCGCCCGCCATCTCGAAGCCTGGTACGGAATCCTAGGCGCAGGCGCGGTCTACCACACGGTCAATCCGCGTCTGTTCGCCGAACAGATCATCTACATCGTCAATCACGCCGAAGATAAAATGATCTTCGTCGATCTGACCTTCGTGCCGGTCCTCGAGAAGCTCGCCGACAAGCTGCCGACACTGAAGAAATACATCGTGCTCACCGACAAAGCGCATATGCCGCAGACGTCGCTGAAGAACGCCGTCGCCTATGAGGACTGGATCGCCGAAGTGGACGGCAAATTCAAATGGGTCGACGTTGATGAGAACGACGCCGCCGGCATGTGCTACACCTCCGGCACCACCGGAAATCCGAAGGGCGTCGTATACTCGCACCGCTCGAATACGCTGCATGCGCTCGCCGCCGCGGTGCCGGACGTGCTCGGTCTTTCCGGCCGCGATGTGGTGCTTCCGGTCGTGCCGCTGTTCCATGCGAACTCGTGGTCGCTCGCTTTCTCGGCGCCTATGACGGGCGCAAGCCTGATCATGCCGGGCGCGAAGCTCGACGGCGCGTCGATCTATGAGTTGCTCGACAAGTATCAGGTCAGCGTCACCGCCGCGGTGCCGACCGTCTGGATGATGCTGCTCGCGCATCTCGAGCAGAACAAACTGAAGCTTCCGCACCTGAAGCGCGTGCTAATCGGCGGCTCGGCCTGTCCGCGCGCCATGATGAAGAAGTTCCAGGATGAATACGACGTGCAGGTCACGCATGCCTGGGGCATGACCGAAATGAGCCCGATCGGCACCGCCGGCTCGCTCAAAGCCGACGTCGCGCACCTGAAGGGCGACGCCGAACTCGACGTGAAGGAGAAGCAGGGCTTCTCGATCTTCACGGTCGAGATGAAGATCACCGACGATGAAGGCAACGAGTTGCCCTGGGACGGCGTGAAGTTCGGTCGTCTCAAGGTGCGCGGTCCTGCGGTCGCCTCCGCCTATTTCAAGAACGAGGGCGGCAACATCCTCGACAAGGACGGCTTTTTCGACACCGGCGACGTCGCGACCATTGATCCGATGGGTTACATGAAGATCACGGACCGTGCGAAGGACGTGATCAAGTCCGGCGGCGAATGGATCTCCTCGATCGATCTCGAAAATGTCGCTGTCGGTCATCCCGATGTCGCGGAGGCTGCCGTCATCGGCATCGCGCATCCGAAATGGGACGAGCGCCCGTTGCTCATCGTCATTCCGAAGAAAGACAAGAAGCCCACGCGGGAAGACATATTGAAGTTCATGGAAGGCAAGATCGCGAAGTGGTGGATGCCGGACGACGTGGTTTTCGTGGAGGAGATTCCGCACACCGCGACCGGCAAGATCCTGAAGACCGCGCTCCGCGATCAGTTCGGAGACTACCGGCTGCCGAGCGTCGCGGCGGAGTAAATTCTGCCCGGAAGGGGAGTACCAAGCCGGCGCCTCGAACGGGCGCCGGCTTTTTTTGTCGGGCTCAGGCCGTCAGGCGATAGCGTCCGCCGAGCGAAAGCGCTCCGTCGGTCGCAACCAGATTGCGTTCGACCAGCGTTTCCAGATGCGCGTAGGTCGTCAGCGCCGCGGCCTTAGCGAGCCTGGGGTCGAGCCCGATATAGATCGCCTGCACGATGCCGGGTATGTCGCTTTCCCCGCGCGAGAGCTTGCGCAGGATTGCGGTCTCCCGCGCTTCGCGGTGCTCGATATACTGATGCAGCAGCTTGTGTGCGTTCGTCACCGGGCCGCCATGCCCCGGCAGGTAAAGCGACTCCGGACGCTTCTCCAGCTTGTGAAGCGAGGCCATGTAATCGCTCATGGAGCCGTCCGGCGGCGCCACGATCGAAGTGGCCCAGCCCATCACGTGATCGGCGGAGAAAAGCACGTCCGTCCCGCGCAGCGCGAAGGCGACGTGATTGGCGGTGTGCCCCGGCGTGAAAACGGCTTCCAGCGCATAGTCCTTGCCTTCGATCACTTCGCCGTCGGCAAGTTTGTGGTCGGGCGTGAAATCGCCGTCGCCGCCGGAATCGAGCGGCGGCGTTTCCCCGAGATGGAGTTCGCGTGCCGGCCGGTGCGGTCCTTCCGCATAGGTCTTCGCGCCCGTGGCCTTCCTGATCGCCGCTGCCGCCGGAGAATGATCGCGGTGGGTATGGGAAACCAGTATTTGTGCGACGGTTTCGTTACCGAGCGCGGACAGAATTGCATCGATATGCCGGCTGTCTGCGGGGCCGGGATCGATGATCGCCACCGAACCTCGGCCGACGATATAGGTATTCGTGCCTTTGAATGTGAAAGGGCTGGGATTGTCGCAAAGAATCCGCCGGACGCCGGGTGCGATTTCTTCCGCGACACCCGGTCTGGCTTCGAAATTGCGGTCGAACTGTATTTCTTCGCTCATATTACTTTCGCTTTGGTCCGCACACGACTGGCGACGATCTCCCTATCATAAGGCTGCCGCGGCGCGGACGCTTCTGCACAGCGAATGCGCGAGCGGGCAAAAAATGCGGGCAGCCGCTTCCCTTGACGAGCGAACCCTGTTGCGGTCCACTTTTACGGCAATCTTATTTCGGCTCCGCGACCTGGGCCTCAGGCGGCAACGACAGCGTCGAACCGGCTTCTGGTCTTGTCATTTCGCAACCCGAGAGAGCGATTGCCGGAATCGTCTGCGCATTTTGCAGGGCGCGTCCGCAGAAGACCCACGACAAGGATACGAACATGCCTTCCGGTACCGTGAAATGGTTCAACGCGCAGAAGGGCTACGGTTTCATCCAGCCGTCCGATGGCGGCAAAGATGTCTTCGTGCACATCAGCGCGGTTGAGCAGGCCGGTCTATCGACCCTGAACGAAGGACAGAAGATCACCTTCGATATTATTACGACCGACCGCGGCCGCACTGCCGCGGGTAATTTGAAGGCCGGCTGACGCGCGGAATGGCGCCCGCCGGACTTCCGGCGGAAAGCTGCGGACTTCGGCGAACGGGGAATGAACCGCCGCTGGGCGGAAGGTTCTCTTTTTGTGCCGAGTTGCGGGAGAAATGGTCGGAGCGAGTGGATTCGAACCACCGACCCCCTGCTCCCGAAGCAGGTGCGCTACCAGGCTGCGCTACGCTCCGATCGTCGTCATAGAAGGCTCGGGCCGGAACCTTAGCTAGGGCTAAGGGGCAGGCGCGAAGCGGCTGCTTCCTAGCAGCCTCGTCCGGCGCCTTCAAGCAGCCTTGGATGCGGCCATTCCGGCGTTGCAGTAGGCCCGATCTTGAGTAGATTGCGCCCCTTCCGGCCATTGGGGCGTAGCCAAGCGGTAAGGCAGCGGATTTTGATTCCGCCATTCCCAGGTTCGAATCCTGGCGCCCCAACCAATTCCTTTAGTGATCACAGGGGTTTGGCGCGGAGACAATTTCGCATTCTGACAAAAGTCGGAAGCCCATTCTGACGACTGAAGTGTGAACGGGATAAGCTCGAACGAATCCTTCGGCAATAAGCTAGATTCTTAGGCCGAATTTCTATCGTAAGCTGGCGGTGATCAAACTAGCGGCGCGCGGCCGTCGAAAGACGACGGAATGCTGGAGATTCAGCAGCTGTCGGCGAAATAGATTTTATCTGATCTAGCGCGTCGGTTAGATCGTGAGGGATTACAGCCCCCTCCGAGTTTCCAATAGTCAAGTCAAGCAAACGCAGCAACGCGTTAGCTTTTTCCTCGTTGTCTATCAGCTCGAGTTTTTTCTCGCCGGCATTCTCACCGTAGAGACCGTAATCAATCATCGACCAGCAATCGAACGGCACTAGGAAGCGCGAGATGGTATCGACTGCTTCTGCAAACGCTTGTCCAGAAGTCGCGGGAAGATCGGCAAGAGCGGCGCTAACGCCGGGCGTAGCTAGAGAGCGCTCTTGCGGCCAGACGTTGCGTAGAAAGGGATCAGCCGCAGACAAGAATAGTTCTGCAGCAGACGTAGGGTGTTTCTTTTCTTCGCGGTCCGAATGTTTCCGTCCAGCAGCTCTTTCAGAAAGCTCGCGAACGAACTGTTGTATTGCATTCGCTGCCGATGCCCTAACTTCATCGTCGAGCGTCCGCAACATTTGTTGTATTCGAGGGTTGGGAATCGCAGGATCCCGCCTTTCACGGAAAGCGTGAAGAGACTCGATAACTACGCTGAATACAAGCTTTATTCTTGTCTCCCTTCCGAGCCGACGATCTGTTGCTCGTTCCGCCATTGCTCCGCCGATGATTTTTAAGACATCAGTGAAATGGGTACGGCGGGCAATCGCGCGCCAGAGGGCAAGCGACGCGCCGTCGTCGTTTAGCAGCGGCGCAATCAAATGATCATGTGTCCAGTTACGGTCGGCGCGAAGAAAGTATGGGAGTTCCTCAATCAATCGATGCCTTGCTATCAGACCACTTCTTCCGGTTGAAGAAATCAATACATCACGCATCTGCCGCTCAGCCGACCCATTGACAAACGCTCGTGAGTTGGAAGTGAGCGAAGGGCATGCTGCTAGAAAAACACCGACAAGCTTTCCAGCAGGTGAATTGATTGTATCGAGATCCATAGGCTCATGATCGTCTTCGCTTGAACGATAGATGGCGCTTAGGTCCGAACTATCGCTATTTTCCGGTCTACTATTGGTTGCTTGAACAGCGATCGGCCAAACGCGTAACCAAACCGGCAATCCCAGCGGGGAAGCGGCAACTTTTTTGGCCCATGCATCGAGCCAAGCGCTAATGCCTTCTATGGCCGTGGACAAGGTTTGATCTGAGAGTCGATCTAGACACGCTAGGACGCGTTCTGTTTCGTCTTGACGATCTGGAACTGTTCCTTGATTAGGCTCTGACGGTCTGTGCGCCCAACCGAAACTATTCCACACTCTCGGGAAGTCGTCTCCACCATTTCTTGAAGTTTCAAGGTCGCGAAGGACTAGCATGGCCTTTTGAGCTTGTCGCAACCAGTCGTTCGCGCGTTCTGCTGGGTCGTCGTCCCAGCCGCCACGGCTAGTCGAAAGCGCCGTCTCAAGCGCTCGTAGCCGAGCCGCTCCTTCAAGAGTGTCGTATCGGTCGTCGGGATTGGGAGAAACCCATCGAACGGTAGCCGATGTGGAAAACCCTTCATCGGTCGCCATTTCCTCAAGATCGGTGAACTGTCCGATCTGCCCATCGAGCCAAGATTTCGACGTGGCCGGTAATTGCCCACCGGAAACCTCGATACGTCTCAGTTCGCGAATAGCCGAATACAGGCGCGCGTTCTTGACCTTCTCTGCTTCTGCCTTTCTTGGCCAATGATCGCGCGGAGGGCCCATCTGAATGCGCGCAACAATACTCTCTCTTGCCTTTTGGCCTAGTTCATAGAACCGCTTTGCTCGCAGTTCTGCGATCTCAGGAAAGGCATGCAGATCCCAAAACTTTCGATCATCGAGATCTAGCAGAAATTCCTCGATCTGTTTGCCAGAGGTTAATTCGGGGTTGCGAGACATAGCAGCCCACAATCGAACGTGTACTGGCGTGGCAGAGAAGTTCCATCGCGACACAAATTGTCGCGCGGCACTAATGTCAACATCAGCAATTCGCACAAGAACCGCATGAAGTAATTTCACGGAGGGGGCGATACCGCGATGAAAGGTATCTGGATCTCGAATTTCGTCTGGCTCAACAGCCGTGGACGTGTAGTAGACTCGCTCTAGTCCTCCAAGCTGCCAAAATCGCCGTTGACTGTCCCATCCTAGGCGCCGCGCGATGTCGAGTCCGTGAAGGACCGCTGCATCAAGAGAATTGGCAAGTGAAATTAGAAACTGGACATTTGTAACTACTGCAAGGTCGAGAATATTCGGATCGATCAGATCGCCGCTCGTTAGACTCGCAGAAAGAAGATGTTCGAAGGACTTCGGATGCCGCGGTTTCTTGATAACTTGCCAACGCCAAGAACCAACAGGCTCAACCTTAAGCCTAGGAGAAACTAGACGCACAAGAGCGGCTATAACTGCTCCCGAATAGTCGCCAGCACGCAAACGTTTCTGGATTCTATATATGGTAGAATCACTTTTCTCAGGACCTCCTGATGACCAGCTTTCTTCAATAAGATACCAGGCCGTTGCCCAAGGCTCCTTCAGGTCTTGCGCCCCAGGTCCGCTCAGCAATTCTTGAATAGCAATTCGTTCAATCTGCTGGTCGGGCTTCAAGCGAAGCGCCCAGTCAATCGTACCCTGTTCCTGCAGGCGACTCCCCAGAAACGCAATCGTCGCGCGGAATGTGTCCCGATCATTCGGGTCAAGAGAGACCCATGACCTGATCATGACTTCCGCCCTCTATCTTTCTCCATTCCAATTTTCACGATCGCATCGAGCCAGTCGATGTTAGCGTTTGCATCAGACACTAGCGTCGCCAACCTCGTCCGTTCACTAGCGTTGCTACGACGAAAAAGATGATCAAATAGGTCGCGGTCTGGCTCGGTGGCAGACGCTCTGGTGGTCTTCACAATCCGGCGAAGCTCTGCGTCAATTGTTGTCTTCTTCCCATTGATAGCGGAAAGCAGCGACCACCGCGCAAGCGTTTCCAGTAGCGCATTGTGACCATTTATCGAGTCATAATGGATAGGCGTGATGCCGCGCGCTTTCCAGTCCTCCAACGAGACTGGATCAGGCTTGTTAGTTCCAAAAAACGTGAACCGCTCTTTCAAATCGTCGAAGCGGCTGCCATCCGCGGCTACTGCATTCAACAAGTAACGCATCGGTGGGTCGTTTGCGCTATATCCGACGAGGACAAGATGAAAGAGACGAGCGGCATCGTAGATGAAATCCGGCACGACGCGCCGACGCAAATAGAACTCACCAAAATCCTGATCTGATAGAACGAGTTCGGAAGAGCGCGAAAAATTCTTGTCTAGAGCGCCGTGAATATGAAGAACTCCGGCGAAATCGCTTTGTCTCGAAGGTCGGGGTATAGAGCCCAATGAATATGTTTGTACGGATGGTCGGAGACGCTTGGCTGCGGATTCAAGCAGTAGATCGAAGTTCGTTGTAACAATGGTCTTGACACCGCCGCGGTCAGCGAGACGCATGAGTGTCCGATGAATTTGTGAGGGACTCTTATTGCCGGAACGAAGACGCGCGGCTACTTCGTTCCTCACCTTGCTATCGCCGCGCGTCTGGTCGTCAAGCCGTCGCTCAAGCATGCCAAGGACAACATCATAGTCGCCTACAATGAAACGCTTTACTTCTGCCGTCTGGCGCTCCGTCAAGCCACCGTAATCGGCTTCCCATCTATTGCATGCTCCGGCCGGCAGGCTGGACAACACAAGGTGAACGACGGGATCCAAACGTGCATAAACATCAAGGACAAGCTCGCGGAAATCAGGAAGACCTGCAGGTCGAGAAATACCAGCACCACAAATGAAAAGTACCTCACCGCGCGCGTGCGCTAACAAGAGGCGCTCTGGGATCGTGGCGAGTCCGTTGCCAAGCGAAATAATTCGATCTTCGATGTCAGGTTCCATCCGATACAGTCTCTTGCGGTCAATTGCCTTGCAGGGTTACCTGGTAGTCAGACGTTGATCGTGTCGCCCATTTCACTGCTCAAACGTCAAATCAATTTGTTCGGATATATCTTAGGACGAAAAATCAATGCAATAAAACGATCCAATGCATAGCAACCCGGAACTAACTGCTAGTCGAAGTGATGTGAGCGAATCGTTTTTTTGTTGCATTCAACGCTCGTTTCTCTGTGCGCTTTGCGTAACCGTCGTAAGCCTTACTTGAATGTGCCGAAAGAGCGCGCCCTTGGCCATCCGTAAGCTCAGCTTCTTCTAGTTCTGTCATGCCACCGTGCCGACAAGCATCTAACGAAAAGTGCGGAGGTAATCCGATCTGCGAACGCATAGTCTGAATGATCTTTTGGAAACCCGAGAACGAATACGGCTTGTAGGTGGCGGGGTCTTTTGAGAAGCACTTCAGCGGCTTGATCTCCCGGAGAATCATAGGGATTCCGCGGCGGGGCAGATGCGAGAGCACCTTCTCAGCTTCTTCGTAGAAAAGGACGCGGCCTTCGTCGGTCCATTCCTCGAGCGGGTGAAGCACGAACTTGCCGGTCTTGTGGTGTTCAATTCGGATCTGTCCCGGCTTGTCGTTTGTCCTATAATCTGACCACTTGATCGCTCCAGCGAGTACGTTCTCGGGGCGCTGCAGCCACTCGAAGCAAATGACTGCAGCCGCAGCAGGCTCCGGTTTCCCGCGCTCGATGCAGCCCCAAGCGAACTTATAGACCTCTTCGCGCGTGACAGCGGGCTTGGTTTTCTTGATGCGTCGTTTCAGCGTGACGCCCGCCCAAGGGTCCGAGTTGTTCTTGTCGAACTCGGATGGGTAGAGTCGGTGGACCACGCGCCACGCCTTACTACAAAGCTTCACGGCCTTTTCGCCCTGCCGGAGCCGGGTCGGCATACCTTCGCCGTCAATAAGCCCGATGATCCGCTCGTAGATCTTGTCGGCACCTTGCGGCGTGATCGACTTGATCATGTGGGCACCCACCCGCTCATTCTTTTTCGTCAAGGTGTCGGCCACGAGATGCATGGTCCGCTCGTAATCGATCCGCGATCGCGGCGAGACTTTCTCTAGATAGGCTTTGGTCGTTTTGTAAGTCCGGAACAGCCAATCGACGGTGCCGATGCGGTCGAGATTTTCGGACGGGATACCCGCCTCGGCCATCTGCCACTCATCGAAGCGAGCGTTGAGTGCAGCCGCGCGACCACCTTTCCCGTCGATGCCGCATGCACCGTTGTAATCCGTACCGAGCGCCTGGTTGAGGTTCGGACAGCCTTTCTCAAGGTGATACTTTGGGACGTTGAAGTAGAACGCCGTAACGCCGCTCGGTAGCGCCTTCGCGACGACGAAACGAGGCTTCAGCCGTTGCACGACTACAAGTCCCCGGCGATGTCCCTTTCGGACTCGCCGCCTCGGGGCTCCATCACCTTGTCCAGATCGTCCTTCAGCCATAGTACCCGGCGGCCCTCCCGTATTCGGGGAAGAGGGAATTCCTTGGTTCGGCCTACGCGGGCCAGAAACGCCCGTGTGGAGGCCTCGCCGCAGTAGGCCGCAGCCATCGCCGCATTCATGCGTCTCGGCCAAAACGGCAGGCTTGCCGGCCGCGTGAACGCGGGCCGACTGAGGTCTGGGCTTGGGGCCAAGTCCAGTGATGTTTCCGGGTCCGCCGCAGATAAAGCGCTGGACTTCAGGGCAGACGTAAGCTGATGCGCGCTAGTTCGCGGGCTTCGTTTTGCTGAGGTTCGTTTGTCACTCGCCATTCCACACGGTGATGGCAAAAATCTCGGAAAATCTAGCGACTCCACCGTGTTGTAGCGTTCTGTAAAACGCCATCGAACCAGCTCACCGACAATGGTGGAGCAGGGTTGTGTAAAACCACGCGCAAAACTCACTGAAATTTTTGGAATTGGACGAATCGTGAGACTGATTCGGCTTGCGCGCGAGAAACGAGCGCTATGCAGACACCTTCGCCGAATAAGCAAAAGGGCTGGACGCTGATCGAGGCGCTAGAGCGCACGACCTGTTCCGATCTGTGGCAACAATACCTTGAAGCAAAGCAGGCCTACGAGACCTCTCTGGTACCCCGAGGTAGCGACCTAGGCGGCTATCTCATCGCGACAGTCGAGACGAAACGAAGGCTGCGTGCCGTACGAGACGAAGCATTCAATCGCATCGTAACGCCTTTCAAACAGCGATTCCTCGACGAGCGACTGTTTGCGTGGGGTTCGAAAGAGACGCGTAGCAGCCCTCAAACAGCAGTTTTTTCGGGGGGCTGGAAGAGCATCACCTGTGATTTTGGAAAAAACCGCATCAAAGATCGAAGTGGCAGTGGTGTTGTTTTTCATGATGTACGGGTGTTTCCGTTGGCATTCGACAGCAGTTTTGAAACTCGGTTGGCTGGCCTTAGTCTTGCCGAAGCGTTTAAGCGATGCGTCCTCGAAGATCCCGAAGTCGTTGCAATCCACACGTTCCAAAACGCAATGGGCGCTTTGGAAAACGACCAGCGCTTTCCTGAACGCTATCTCGACATGAAATGGCCTGTAACGCTAAGCGCAGAAAGCCTTGCGATGAGCTTCGTCCGTGGGCCTGCGACGGTGCTCGGGGGCAGAGAAGCTATCCCTTCTGACCTCGGAGTTCGCCAAGCCGAAGTAGTCTGCTCCCGGTGGCGCGCACTAATGGGCGTACTCGCTAGCGGGGCGGTTGGAGCCGATGCGACTTTCAAGGCGTCTGGAGTTTCTCAGCCAATTGGCCGGCAACTATGGAATAGAACCGATCTCTGCATTGATGTCCGAAACGGAGACCTGATTGGCGGCGATACCTATCCGAAACCAGCGTGGACCGGCGTGGAGATGTCATTACGACCGTTGGAGGCGCCGATCGCTATAGCCGATACGACAAAGCCAATACCGGCGCGCGTAGCAAAGCCGAAACCAAGAGCACGTAGCCCCTATCCGAAGCCCACTACGCCAGCCGACAAACGCACGCATTCAGCGGTGATCAAGCTTTGGAGAGGAGGGATTCCAGATGGCCTGCAGAGGAAGGTTGTAGTGCATCGGATCAATGCTCAATTGAAAGAGATGAATTTGCCCGAAGTCAGCGCCAAGTCGATCAGCCGATACCTGAACAAGAAACGCCGCTAACTGACCGCATTTGTCCGCTGTTGTCTGATATTGTCCTGCGTTGTCTGATGAATTTCCGTCCCGCCTGGCGCACTAATCCCAACGTCAAAATCGACGTGAGGGATTTCGATGCCGCTTCATCAAGCACTCCAAGAGCCAGAGGCTCTGCTACTTGAGATCCAAGCCGCTAAGCTTCTGAACCTCTCGGTGAAGACGCTGCAGGCATGGCGCAATCGCAAACGCGGACCCACGTTTATACGTGCGGGAAGGGCGGTGCGATATCGCAGAAGCGACATTCTGCAGTGGGTCGAGGCGAATGCGGTGTCCGTAGGAGCTCCCCAATGAGCTTTCACGCAATTCTCTGGGCAATGAAGCAAGACCTTCCACCCATGACGAAACACGTGCTGATGGTAATTGCGTCGCACGCTCATCCTAAAACCAACCGTTGTTTTCCGAGGGTCAGAACGATCGCTCTCGAAGCATCGCTGCACCCAAGAACCATTCACCGACACAACAGGGTGTTGGAGCGCGCAGGCCTAATAGAAATTGAAAACCAATATGACGGCAATCAGCGGCGCGCGAACAACTATCGCTTGAACTGTCCGCCCGATCCTTTAGCGAAACCTACGGACACCCAAGACATCACCCCTACTGACAATCGTGCCGTAGATAAGAAGAACCACTATTCTAACCACAACAATAGGGCTCGGCAGGAAGCGGAAAACGCTTTGGCCGGCATGCTCGGCCCCGACGGCTGGGAGATTCTAGCAACCTATTCTGAAGTCGTGCCGTTGCTGGTCGGCAAGTTCTTGCGCGGAACGCTTCAACAAAGCGACCTGATCGACTTGCGTTCTCGCTTTGCGTTGGGCGGGGGCGACCAATGACGTTCGCGGTTCTTTTCAGCGGGCTCCCCCTCGCTAGTGTTTCGACCGGCGACGGCTCGGCAGTCACAGCGCGAAGCGAGAGACTAAAAAGCGAGCCTAAAGAGGAGACTAAAAAGCTTTCGGTTCCTTCTGGCGAGGTAGCGCGTGCGGGTGTTTCGTACCCCGGGGTCGCGGTAGCTACGGTCCGGAAAAGTAAGGTTGACAAGGTTGACTCGGTTGACTGGCCCGGGGGCGGGTCAAATCTCGACAGCCTTTCGGTCAGGGACCGGCGGCCCCGCCACGCGCATCTTTTCGCAAATATCCGAAAACTTTTTTCGTGTCGCAGCCTTCTCAATTTTTCGCCGCGAAATTCGGGGGGGG